>Ga0118677_10000181_pt1 | contig 131023 bp, 129 predicted proteins | sample AliMusrvi5mmetaG_FD_86154 | JGI IMG/M metagenome (GOLD analysis project Ga0118677, IMG submission 86154) | reverse complement strand
CCCCAACCGCCTCCATAACCACCCCAGCCGCCTCTGCCTTCATACCCACCATGGCCATAACCACCACCCCGTTCAGCAGCAGCGGGCAGTGAAGCGCATGCCGCTAATAGGGCCAAAACCAAACCACATCGTTTGAGCGTCGTATTCATCGTTGTATCCTCGCTGATTAGCCTTTGCAATTAACGGGCGTTGCCAGGCGCTTTATGCGCAGCCTTCTTGCCGGCATCGTGATCTTGGGGGCCGCATTGTCCGTCATGACCACCGTGCCAACCGTGGTGACCATGCTGCATGCTCAGATCAAAAATCGTTTTTTGATTGGTATCGAGCGCGGCGTAAAAAGTTTTGGTGCGCTCTAATGCGGCTTCCATACGCGTGACATGTTCTTGCATGCGGGTGACTTCACCACGCATATGCTCGATGCCTCGCGCCATACGATCCGGCGTGGACCCTTCTTCTTGATGCATCATGTCGCCTTGCATTTTTTGATGCCAATCTTTCATGCGTTCTGCTTGCTTCTTGGATTCATCTGTTACACCGCTGGACCAGGTGGCCCAAGCGTCTGCCTGTGCGGGTGTTAAATTCAATTTGGTTTTCAGATGATCTAAGTACGCTTGCGTATGCTGTACCGGATCCATATCCTGTGCATAACCAGTGGGCGGTGGAGGAAGGTTGTCCGCGAGGGCGGGCAACATAGGCATCAGAAGGGCGCCGACGGCCAGTAACAGTAAGTGGCGAATAGTTTTAATTGTCATTTTGTACTCCTTGGTCAAATAAACAGGAAATGCTGTTACAGAAACAAATCTTCACGCATATAGGTTGACACCAAAACTGTTACAGAGTTCATCTAGAAATACATTGTTACCTTAAAGCGTCGTCATTGGCGCGTCCTTAATGGGCGCCTTATGGCACCGTAATAGGTGACGGCCCCAAGGAAGGGACGGTCCGCAATTAATTGTAACGAGGGACCTATTTTTTGTGGATAATGGTTCACCCGCAGCACTGCGGGATTTATTACAAGGAGATTTCCCCATGGTTCGCTCCCTTATGCTTTTGTTCAGCTTGCTGGTTACATTAAACGTTTGGGCCGATGCCGCACCCGTGCGCCCACCCAATCCCTTAGATACCATTCCCGATGCAATGCCCAATGACATTCCCTATGGTGCGCCACTTTCGTTGGATCAAGCCAACGCGGTGATTGCTGTAGTGCGTAGGGCAGCCGAATCGCATCATTGGAAACTGAATATTTCGGTGGTGGATTCGGGCGCTAACCCAGTGGCCTTTGCCCGCATGGACAGTGCGCAGTTGGCCTCCATTGCCATTTCAGAACATAAAGCACGTGCCGCAGTGACCTTTCGACGGGAAACAAAATCGTTTGAGAATGGTATTCAGGTGAGTGGCTATCACTACATCACCACGCTTGATGGCGTGATTGCTTCACGCGGCGGTTTCCCCTTAATGGTCGATGGTAAAATTGTCGGCGGCTTGGGTTGCTCGGGTGGAACGGGGTCGCAAGACGAAGCGGCCTGTGCTGCAGGGGTTGCCTCGTTCGGTAAATAACGCGGAACTAGCCGGGGTGTTTCCAGCGAATGGAGTAAGACGCCACCAACACCTCGGCCAGCAGCAACAGCAAAGAAAAAACGAAAGAACCAATGCCGCTAACAAAGGTGGAGAGCACCAGTTTAGAAAACTGCACCTTACCGCCCACCGCCTCGCTAAAGAACAATTCCAGTACCGTTAAGCCAATCATCAAACCACAAATCACCACAAAGGCCATTGAAATATTAATTAACCAACCACGTCGGGTTAAATCTTCTAATTCATTTTGGTAAGATTTTTTTCGGGCATCGCTAAGTCCTGGTTCATCCGCCAATTCGTTTTGCAGAAAGCGCGAGCGGTCCACCACCCGAGCCAAGCGATGGGTGAGGGCAGAGACCAAGTTGGCCACAGCAGTGAGTAAGAACACCGGAGCCAATGCCAGCTGAATGCCTTCGCTAATTGAGGTGGGGTCCATAGGGTGTTAACAATAGAGGTTAGTGAATAGTGAAATAACCAGCGATTAAAGGAATGACCACAGCACCCAGAATACCATGCAGACCCATGGCCAGGCTGGCGTAACCACCTGCTTCTGGGTGCACGCTAAAGGCACGCGAAGTGCCAATGCCGTGCGCTGCCACGCCAATTGCAAAACCGCGTTGCCACCATGCCGTAATTTTTAACCCATCCAATACAAAGCGCGCCAATATCGCCCCCAAAATACCTGTGGCTACGGCAAATACAGCCGTGAGCGTGGGGGAGGCGCCAATGCGCTCGGCCACACCCATGGCAATGGGGGCGGTGACTGACTTGGACATTAAGGCGCCCACTATGGCGGGGTCTGCAGAAAAGAAACGCGCAATGATCACAGCGCTCATAATAGAGGTAGCGCCCCCACAGAGCAGGGCCAGTAAAAGCGGGAAGGCGCGCCCCTTTAATCCGCTGATACCGCGATAAATAGGGACCGCCAACGACACTGTGGCGGTACCCAACAAGAAATGGACAAATTGCGCCCCTTCAAAATATTTGTCGTAGGGCATATCCATTAACCACAGCGTGGTGGCCACAACGAGTACCGCAATGGCCACCGGGTTGGCCAAAGGATTGCGCTGACTTTTTTGGTACAGATAAAAACCGATTTGATAGGCGGTGAGGGTCAGAATCAGTGCCAACAAAGGGCTGCCTGATAAATACACCCAAATTTCAGTGATGGGCAGGCGGTTATTCATGGGGATCACGGGTTGTGGCGCGCAATACCAGAGCGGTAACCGCTATGGTGAGAACAACGCTGCCCACCAAGGCCGCCATAATGGCCAGCGCATGTTGGCGCAATTGCGGTAGAAATAAAATGACGCCCGTGGCCGCGGGAACAAACAGCAGACCCAGATGTTGGCTAAAACTATCGGCCACTAACGCCATGCTCTGGGGGATGGTGCCACGCACACTTAAAAACCCCAACAACAACATTAAGCCAATAACCGGACCCGGAATGCTGGGAAAGGCAAAGTGCGATACCAGTTCCCCCGCACCTTGCCAGAGCAGAATTTGAACCAGACCTGCAATCATAAGCGCCTGATGATTAGGTCCAGTCGCCGCCTCCACCCCCACCCGAATCCCAAGAACCGGAATCGGATACGCCGAAATCTTGACCCCCTAAGTCGCTGTTGGCGTTACCGCCCTGTGGCATGCCGCCAGAGTTGCTGCCACCCATTAAGTTGTGTGCCAAGGCTTCGCCAGCCACCAATCCGGCACCCAGTGCCGCACCCGTTGCTAAGGAACCCATTAGTCCCATACCGCCACCACCGGGTTGAATGGGTTGGCCCATGGGGACGCCGGTTTGCGGATAGCCACCGGGTTGCTGGCCGGGAGCCACCATCGGATATTGTCGTGCTTGGCGGCGCACCAACCAGACGACGAGCAATAAGGCCAAGCCGCCGATCAAGAGGATCGTTCCCCAAGAGATGGAGGGAGAAGATTCAGAGGACCCTTGTGCCATGGTGCCAGAGCGCCCGTTGAGTGCTTGCTGCAACTCTTGTACGGAACGGGGGTTAATGGAAGGCAGGCCCGGTTCCAGCTTTTCAGCGAGAGCAAACTCCGTGCGCGCCGTGGCAAGATCGCCTGACTTAGCCAATACCTCAGCGTTTACATAATGCGCCTTTCCTGAATTGGGATGCGCTTGCAGCACCTCTTGCATCATGGTGCGCGCCTCAGCCAGCTGTCCGCTGCGGGTGGCCGTATACACCTGATCTAAGGTGGGTTCTGCCGCTGTTGCGATGAGCGCGGCGCCCATCAACAGGGTTAGCAGAAACAGTTTTAATTTAGTTTTCATAGTGACTCCAAAAAAAGTATTTTGGGGTCAGACCCCGTATGGGGTCTGACCCCTGGTGAGTCGTGCATCAAACGTACGCCATCATGCCACATTTCGACTCTTTCGGTTTTCACGACAGCCTTTTTTCAGACCGAAACATTTTCTTACAAATATAACTAAAGTTTGATCTGCATCAAAAGACAGAGTCTTTTAGAAGACTAATATGTGCAAAGGTGCTGACCTTATTTGTCTGGGCAGCTTTAAATTGAAATCATTTTGAATGAGAGAATATTAAAATGAGCTTTAAATTCAATATGTTACTAGCATCTACGGTTACTGCCTTGGTTTTATCGTCAGGGGCTTACGCTGCCGTGGACGAAGAAGCCGCCAGGGCCCTGGCCCAACAGAACAACTGCTTTAAGTGCCATGCCATTAATAAAGATAAGGACGGTCCGTCTTATCACAAGGTGGCCGAGAAATATAAAGGCAAGCCTGAAGCGCTGGACAAGCTGGTTAATCATGTGACATCCGGCGAGAAGGCCAAGTTCCCTGATGGTCATGAAGAAGAGCACAAGATCATCAAAACATCACCAGCAAAAGATATGGCCCAGATCAAGAACTTGATTCAGTGGGTTTTGGCTCAGTAGTTGTTAAATAAACCTGAACAAATTGTGACAGGGGAAAACAAATGAACACCATTCGAAAACTATTAATGGCCTGCATGCTCATCGGTGGTCTTGGGGTTGCGTCAGCGCTTCTTGCTGCTGAAATCAACTTACCTGAGTTGGGTGTTAATCCCGCACAGGCAAAAGCAGCGCGGGCTCAGGAAGGGCTTAAACGAGATGCTATTTGTACCCGCTGTCATGATGAAACCGAAACCAAACCCGTCTTGTCGATTTACCAGACCAAGCATGGCGTTCGGGGGGATTCCCGTTCGCCCACTTGCCAATCCTGTCATGGTGACAGTGAGAAGCATCTGGCAGGTGATAAGGATGGTAAGGGTCGCCCCGCCACCGATATCGTTTTCAAGAAAGGTGTTTACGCGGCCAGTGACGAAAAAGATCGGGCCTCGCAATGTCTGACTTGCCATAAGGGTGGAAAGCGCACCAATTGGGATGGTGGAAAACACGAACAAAACGGTATGGCTTGCAACGACTGCCACCAAGTCCACCAACCTGCTGACAAGCTGCTGAGCAAGAAAACCCAGGCAGAGGTCTGTTTTACCTGTCACAAAGAGCAACGAGCCGATACACATAAGATATCCACTCACCCCATCGATGCCGGTAAGGTGACCTGTTCGGATTGCCATAATCCGCATGGTGGGGTAGGTCCGAAGCTTCTCAAAAAGAATACGGTGAATGAAACTTGCTTTACCTGCCACGCAGAAAAACGCGGCCCCTTCTTGTGGGAGCATCAACCCGCCACAGAGGATTGCACCAACTGCCATACACCTCATGGTTCTAATTTGACTCCTTTACTCAAGAACCGTCCTCCGTTCTTGTGCGACGACTGTCATGACGGCCCCCATAACAGCCAGGCTCCTTATGGTACCGGTGCTGCTGGGTTGCAAGGTGGGCTGATAGGGGCTACTCCGGTGTCACCCGCGACCAAAGTGAACCCGAACACAAGTGCCAGTGGACGTGCCTGCATGAACTGCCACGTTATGGTCCATGGGAGCAATAGCCCCGCTGGCGCGCTCCTGCATCGCTAATAGGGAAAGGAGAATAAAATGAAATCATATAACGCAAGACATAAAGTCAATGTCATTGCTGTGGCTGTGCAAAGCGCTCTGGCAATCATGGCGGCCTTCCCGGTTGTGGCGATGGCCGAGGGAAGTGAGGATGTGGCGGCACTAACAAATCCCACCAACTTTGTTGAAATTGGGGCGGGTCATGTGTCAAATACCGGCAAAGATTCCAACAAATTTGGTGAATACAATGGACTCAGCAGTGATGTTCATAACTTTGGAATTGGTAATTTCAGCATCAAAGGGGGCGATTCTTACGGGCAGGGCTTAGGGACCAATCGCTGGTCGCTGACCGGCACTGATCTGGGGACTTTTTCCCGGGAGATCAACGCCGGTGTTGGCAGCCAGGGGGCGTGGGATTTTGGGCTAGGTTTTGATCAGCTTCGACATTACACCACAGACAATTACCAGACCCCATACATGGGATCAATTGGCGGAAACGCTTTTTTACTGCCATCTAATTTCGGGCTGATCAACTCGGGTGGAGACGGCACGCGAGCATTGACTCCTACACAGGTTGGAGATTTTCATACTCAGGATGTGTACTCTCAACGGGATAACACTAACTTTGCCGCGGGGTATGTGTTCAATAACTCCTGGAACTTCAAATTCGACTACAACCACTTGAATCAGTCGGGGGCTAAGTTAACTGGGGCGGGCACAGATCCCAGCACCAGTTTTGGCGGTATCAGTACTTGGGGTGGGGAAAGGATACTTATCCTGATGACTCCCACAGAATATAAGACCGATAATTTCAATGCAGCGTTTAATTGGTCGGGAGATAAGGGCACGTTCACGGGTGGTTATTATGGCTCGTTGTTTAGAGATAGCAACTCCGGAGTGTCTTTTCAAAACCCCTACCAAACAACGTCGGCAACAGGCACTATTTTAGCTGCCGGTTTTCCTCTGGACACCATGAGCACCCCCCCCAGCAACCAATTTCATCAGTTGAATGTTATGGGTGGTTATTCACTAACCTCGGCGACCAAGATGACGGGTGGTTTGTCGTACGGTCGCAATACGCAGAACGCAAGTTACGATGGTACGTACACGCCAGGTATGGGTGGATCGAGCAATCCCACCTCATTGAATGCTGATATTGTAACGACGCATGCTGACGCCAAGCTGGTCCATCAGGCCACAAAAGAGCTGTCTATATTAACTGCCATCAAGTATGACAAACGCGATAATCAAACCGCAACGAATCTCTATAGCTTCTATGATGAAGGCAATAAGCTTCGAGAAGCTTGGAATACCCCAGAGAGCAATAGAAAGTTGCAAATTGAATTAAGTGGCGATTACCGGTTTGACCCAAAGCAAAAGTTGCACTTTGGCTACGAATATCAGGCGATGGATCGGTGGTGCAATAATTCGCCATCTCTGGCGCAGATACAACAAGCCCAGACCCTTTCCGGTACTGGTAATTGGTCGCCCACAAGCATTGCAAATGCAAATAATTACTATGCAAATGGCGCGTCTTGTGTCCAGGTTCCGAAAGATCGGGATGATAAGTTTGTGCTGAATTACCGTCTGAAAGCATCGGACAGCGTAAACATTAACGCAGGCTACGCCTATGATAATCGCTCGGCAACGATCAATCCTTCATTCTATAATCCAATGCAGTCGGTTACTGAGGGTTTCGAGAATCCTGGTTACTTGGCTTTCTTTCAGGCACCTATGATGTCAGATCTGTATAAGTTTGGCGTCAACTGGCAGGCAACGGACGCTCTTAACTTAGCTTTTAGTAGCAAATATCAAAAAGATCATTACAGCTCCACATTCGGAGTGAAAAACGGTGACTTGGCGGCCATTAATCTGGATGCCAATCTGAACGTTACCGAAAATACTGTGCTCACTGCATATGCCAACTGGCAACAGCGTCAGCGTGACCTATCGTCCGCCGCTGGTCGTTTTTCTGGCGCCTCTACTGGTACTCCTTCTCAGTTTTGGAGCAACAACATGAGGACAAACGACACCTCCTTCGGGCTCGGCGCTCGTCAGAAGGGTTTAATGAAAGGGAAGTTGGAATTGTCTGAAGATTTGACATACTCCTTGGGCCAAACGGACTATTCCACTAACTTATTAAATTACACGTCCACTTCCTGCACACCTACCAGCAACCTATCCTGTGGAGCTCTGCCCACCATTAGAAACGAGATGTTTCAATTCAAGCTGGCTGGCGTTTATAAGATGGATAAGAATTCGAGCGTTAAGTTGGGTTATCTCTTCCAGCACATGAATTCAAGTGATTATTATTACAATATTTACCAGACTGGGTACTCCGCCAGTACGGTATTGCCGACCAATCAAGCAGCGCCCAACTATGACGTTAATGTGGTGTTTGTGTCCTATATTTATAGTTTTCGGTAATTGGTTGAAATTGGCAGATAAAAATTCGAGGTTAGCAATAACCTCTGTTTTTTTAAATTAATTTTTTTAAGGACCATTCAGATGGATGACAAAAAGACTGGCTTCTGCAAGCGCTGGTGGTCAGTAATGCGCAAACCCAGCGTTAAGTACTCGGTACTGACATTGTTGGTGGTTGGGTTTTTTGGCGGGATTATTTCTTGGGGTGCATTCAATACGGGCATGGAAGCCACCAACACGTTGGAGTTCTGCACCAGCTGCCATGAAATGCGCGACAACGTGTATCCGGAGTACAAAGAAACCATTCACTACAGCAACCGTACCGGTGTTCGCGCTATTTGTTCAGATTGCCATGTGCCTCACGATTGGCCACATAAGATTAAACGCAAAGCGAAGGCCGTATTTGAGATTTGGGGAAAACTAACCGGCAGTATCGATACGCGAGAAAAGTTTGAAGCCAAACGTATGGAATTGGCTACCCACGAGTGGACACGCATGCAAGCCAACGGTTCACGGGAATGTCGTAACTGCCATAACTTCGATGCCATGAGCAGCGAATTGCAAAAGCAAACACCGTACAAGAAACACATGAAAGCCCGTGATGAAGGCAAAAGTTGTATTGATTGCCATAAGGGCATTGCGCATCACTTGCCCAAAGAGTACAGAGAGCCGGACGACCAATAATTTGATTTCTGGATGCAAAGGTTGCGGTTTTCTTAACCAGTTTTAACCAGCAATACCCCTCATTGCCCGCCTTCTTGGCGGGTTTTTTTTTGGGTTTTGCTAGCAACTCACAGAATGCCATATTTTGTTGTAGCATGTGCCATGACGCAACTTAACGAACTACCCTCCAACCTGCCGCGCCCAGAAGACGACGGCGCTGCCAATCATTTGGTGGGAATGCGCTTACCCAGCCTGTTGTTGCAAGGCACTAATGGCAAGGCAGTGGATCTTTCAAAAATAGCGGGCCTACTGGTGGTGTACGGTTATCCCATGACGGGTCAACCCCACGTGCCCTTGCCTGAGGGATGGAACGATATCCCCGGTGCACGCGGCTGTACACCGCAGACCTGTGGCTATCGCGATCATTACGATGTGTTTAAAGATATGGGCGTTGAGGTGTTTGGGCTTAGTGTGCAAAGCACGGCGTATCAGCAGGAGATGGCCGCCCGATTGCACTTGACGTTTCAGGTACTCAGCGACAGCCGCTATCAATTCACCAACGCGTTGAATCTACCCACCTTTGAGGTGGCGGGTATGACCTTATTAAAACGGCTTACGTTGATTGTAAAGGACGCCGTCATCATCGCGGTGCATTACCCCATATTCCCCAGTGATTCCGATGCCTCTTGGGTATTAAATTACTTAGAGTTGGTCAGCCGTTCTAAAGGGTAATTTAGTAATACTACGTTGGAAGTAGTTAAGGTTTAAGCGTTTTCATCGCCTGCTGCGCTTGGTCCACCGCAGACTTGGCTTCGGGGGGCATGTAGTTTTCATCATGCTTGGCCAGCACTTCAGAGGCGGTAAACTGACCATCATCGCCAATGCGTCCCTCGGCCACTACGCCGCGACCTTCGCGAAACAAATCCGGCAAGATGCCAGTGTATTTCACGATTGTATCTTTGCTGGTGTCGGTCACCGTGAAGTAGGCCGTCACGCCATCGCGATGCAAGGTGCCGGTTTTAACCAACCCACCAATGCGAAAGGGTTTGTTGTGCGGGGCTTCGCCATTGGCAATCTGTGTGGGCGTGTAGAAAAACACCAGGTTGCTGCGAAAGGCGTTCAACACCAACATAGCCGCCACGCCCAGCACTGCCAGTGCTGCCAAAATTAATACCATTCGTTTGTGACGGGGCTTCATTCCATTAACTCCTTAGCGGGTACGCGCGCCACAATGGCGCGTCGGCGCGCACGCAGCAACAAGGGTTCAATCAGCATGCCCAGAGCGCAAGCCCCGAAGCTGCCCCATACATACAATCCGTAACCGCCCATGGCGAAGAAGTCATTCAGACTATTCCAATGCATTTTTTTTCACCCATTCGTTGGTCATTTCGCGTTCCAAAATAATGCAGCGTACGCGCAGCAAAGCCATGGTGATGCTGTACGCCCAGAAAGCCAGTGCCATAATCAACATGCCCCATAACATGGTCTGCGCCATGCTGGGTGACTTGGTCATGGAAACCGATGCGCCTTGGTGCAACGTGTTCCACCATTGCACAGAAAAATAAATAATGGGCACATTAATCACACCCACCAGCGACAGAATCGCGCCTGCTTTGTCCGCGCGACGCGGGTCATCAATGGCAGATTGCAAAGCAATAAATCCCAGATACAGAAAAAACAAAATTAATTGTGAAGTGAGGCGCGCATCCCAAACCCACCAAGCGCCCCACATGGGCTTACCCCAAAGGGAACCGGTCAATAAAGACAGAAAGGCAAACATGGCACCCGTGGGGGCTAAGGCAGACGCCATCATGCCGGAGAGGCGCGCGTTAAAGGATAAGCACATGGCGGACCAGAAGGCCATGACGCAGTAAATGAACATGGACATCCAACTGGCGGCCACATGCACGAAGATGATGCGATAGCCTTCACCCTGTTGCGCGTCCGTGGGCGCCACAAAAAAACTAATCCACAATCCAACTGCGGCCAGAAGAATGGTAGCGGCGGTAAACCAAGGAATGAGTTTTGCGGCCAGCGGGTAAAATGTCGCGGGTGATGAAAACTTATACCAATTAATCAAGGGTGCATTCATTTAAACCATTACTCCAAAGCAATACGCAAGGCGAAGGTGGTAACCCATGGGCCAAAAAACGCTGACAGTACAGCCAGTGCAGCCAATAACGACATATGGCCTTCAATACTCAGTCCCGCCAAATCGGCTTCCACAGCCCCCGCCCCAAAAATGAGTGCAGGAATATAGAGGGGCAAGATGAGCAGCGAGAGCAACACACCGCCGCCGCGCACGCCCAGTGTTAATGCAGCGCCCACGGAACCGATGAGCGAGAGCACCGGAGTACCCAGCAGCAAGGACAGCGTCAATACCCATAAACTGCGCGCACTCAAATCGAATTGTAACCCCAAGAGCGGCGCCATCAGCACTACGGGTACGCCGGCCACCAGCCAATGCGCGGTAATCTTGCCCGCCACCAATACGGTAAAGGATTGTGGTGAGAGCGCCATTTGCTCTAAGGTGCCATCCGCATGGTCCGGTGCAAACATTCTCTGCATTCCCAACAGAGTGGCCAGCAAGGCGCCAATCCATAAAATGCCGGGGGCAATTTTGCGCAACAACTCGGGGTCTGGCCCCACGCCCAAGGGTAAGAGGTTCACCACAATCACAAAAAAGAAGAGGGCGGTAATGAGTTCGGTTTTGTGACGAGCGGCCAATAACAAGTCTCGCTGCACAGATTGTTTAAAAGGCACGAAGAAGGCGCTCATAGGGTGATGGCCTGCCCGTGCGCCAACGTCAGCGGTTGGTGGCTGGTCAACACCACGGTACCCTGGGTTTCTAAATGAGCGGATATTTTTTCTGTTAAAAAAGCCACTGCATGCACATCCAATGCTGTGAAGGGTTCATCTAAAATCCACAAACGGGCAGGGCGCAACAACAAGCGCGTCAGCAATACACGCCGGCGCTGACCGGCAGATAAAAACCGCACCGGCAAATGCTCGCGGCCCCTTAAACCAAATTGATGCAGGGCCTCCGCCACATCTTTTGGCCCCCGCGTATAACCTTCCATACCCAGGCTGAGCGTAAGGTTCTCCAGGGGTGTGAGCTCCTCTTTTAGTGCGCCTTGATGGCCTAAATAGAGCAAATCTTCATGAAAGACTTCGCGCTTTTCGCCGATAGCGGTCCCATTCCAGGAGATGGTTCCGGAAACCGGCTCAGCGAGACCTGTGAGAATGCGCAGAAGGCTTGTTTTGCCACAGCCGTTGGCGCCGCATACGTGCAGCCATTGAGCTTCTGGGAGCTCAAAATTGAGGCCCTCAAACAGGACGCGTTCGCCTCTTTGGCAAGTGAGTTGGGTAACGGAGAGCATATTGCGCTATTCTACAATATTATCCCTAACCTGCCTTTGTAAAAGCCCCAATGAGTCAAACTCTTGCTATTACTGGAATGACCTGCGCCTCCTGCGTGTCCCACGTGGAAGAGGCTCTTAAGAAGGTCCCTGGGGTCACTGAGGCTACGGTTAATCTTGCCACGGAACGGGCTGAGATTATTTTAACGGATTCAGAAGAAGCGTCGCCGGAGGCGGTCACCCGCTTGGTGCGCGCTGTGGTGGCAGCGGGTTATGGCGCGCGTGCAGTGAGTGATGATGTGTTTGCCCGCGAGGACGCGGGTCGGCAGCAGCAGGATCGGCATGAACAGCGCATGGTTATCGCCTCAGCGTTACTGAGTGCACCCTTGGTGCTGTCCATGATGGTGCACGCCTTGGGTGTGGATGTGATGTTACCTGCATGGTTGCAATGGGCCCTGGCCACACCAGTGCAATTTATTTTTGGTGCTCGCTTCTACCGCGCCGGCTGGATCGCGTTGAAAAACCGTTCTGGCAATATGGATTTGCTGGTGGCGTTGGGCACCAGCGCAGCCTATGGTTTGAGTACCGTGCAGATGTTGCGTGGAATAACCAGCATGGATGCGCTGTATTTTGAAGCGGGCAGCGTGGTCATTACGCTGGTGTTGTTGGGTAAGTTGCTGGAATCCCGTGCGCGCCGCCAAGCGGCTGATGCCATCCGCGCCTTGCAATCCCTGCGCCCTGATACAGCTCGTCTTATCGACGCGGGCCGCCCCATGCGTTTTAATCGACTCATCCTCACCGAACACTTGTTACCCAATGATCGCGTACTGGTGCTGCCTGGCGAGCGCATTCCTTCTGATGGTGTGGTTGAAGAAGGGGAGAGTGACGTGGATGAATCGCTGCTTACAGGCGAGAGTGAGGCCATCACCAAAGGTCCTGGCGCTCACGTTACGGGCGGTACTGTGAATGGGTTGGGGCTTCTTATTGTGACCGTAAGCACCAGCGTGAGCGAGAGTACTTTGGCGCGCATTATTCGACTGGTGTCCAATGCTCAGGCTTCTAAGCCGCCCATTCAGCGCCAAGTGGATCGGGTCAGCGCGGTCTTTGTGCCCACTGTCTTGGTGATCGCTTTGCTGACGTTGTTGGGCAACCTGTTGCTTCAAGGCTCATGGGAGCATGCCATTATTAACGCAGTCTCGGTGCTGGTGATTGCTTGTCCCTGCGCATTGGGATTGGCCACGCCGGTATCTATTTTGGTGGGCACAGGCGTTGCTGCGGGTAAAGGCATTCTGATTAAAGATGCCACAGCGTTGGAAATGGCCCATGCGGTGACGGTCGTGGCGTTTGATAAGACCGGCACACTCACCGAAGGCCGACCCGTGGTACAAGGGCTTCACATGGTGGGGGATGCCCCCGAGGCCGAGGTGTTGGCGGCATTGGCAGGGTTACAATCGGGCAGCGAGCATCCCTTGGCAAAAGCAGTGATGGCTTATGCGCTTGAACGCAGTGTGACAGCGCAAAACGTTTCAGGAGTAACCGCGCAGCCCGGTCTAGGCGTAACAGGGCAATTGGTTTCAGGGCCTTGGGCAGGGCAATCCATTGTGCTGATGAGCTTGCATGGCATGCAACAGCACCATGGGGCCATGGTGGATCCGCTGCCTTCATTGGCCGCTGACGCACTACAATCAGGGTTATCCTTATCATGGGTATTGCGCGCCTCGGACAAACGCGCCACGCCACTGGCTTGGATGGCTTTTGGTGACCAGATTCGCCCGCAGGCCAAACAAACCATTGAGCAGTTGAAAGCATTGGGGGTGCGAACAGTATTGATTTCCGGCGACCACATCGTGGCGGCCAACCGTGTGGCTGAGAGCCTGGGCATGGATCAGGTGTTTGCCAATACCAGCCCCGGGCAGAAAGCGGAGATTGTGGCGTCTTTGCGCATAAATCAGGCTGTGGTGGCCATGGTGGGGGATGGTGTTAATGATGCGCCCGCCTTGGCCGCGGCCGATGTGGGTATCGCCATGGGGTCGGGCACCGACGTGGCCATGCATGCAGCCGGCATTACCTTGCTGCGCAGCGACCTGACGCTGATTCCCGAAGCGTTGTCCTTGTCGCGCCGTACCTGGCAAAAAATTCGTCAAAATTTGTTTTGGGCGTTTTTCTACAACGTGGTGGGTATTCCTCTGGCGGCCATGGGCTGGTTGACCCCCGTATTTGCCGGCGGTGCCATGGCTTTTTCCAGTTTTACAGTGGTGACCAATGCGTTGCTGTTGCGGCGGCGATCTTCCACACCATAATGGACCATCGGTTGGGGGTTGGGACTGTTTTGGTGCTGTTGTTGCGGTGCTGACCCTTCAACTGAGGGTGCGGTGCTTCTCGCACTCGGGTCTTTGCACCAAACCAGGGTAAGATTCACTCTAAAATAAAAAAGGTTTGGGGCTGAACTCTCGTTTGGCATAAGAATTGCTACATGTTCTGGTGATGTTTAAATGAGGAGATGTTATGACCACAATTTCTGCCCACCCCACAGGCGCCAGGCGCTGGATACAGTTAATTCTGGGCGTCCTGTGCATGATGGCCATTTCCAGCCCGCAGTACACTTGGACCTTATTCACCAAGCCCATGATGGGCGGTTTGGGCGTTAAGTTGCCCGAGTTGCAGGTTACTTTTTCTATTCTGATTGTGTTGCAAACTTTCCTTTCGCCCTTGCAAGGCTATTTGGTGGATCGTTTTGGCCCGCGTTTTTTAATTGCTGTAGGAACAGTATTGAGCGGTTTAAGTTGGGTCATGGCCTCGCACGCCACGAGTATTGAAGAAATATATCTCACCTATGGATTGTTGGGCGGGGTGGGAACAGGGGTGGTGTATATCGGTATTGTCAGTCAAATGGTGAAGTGGTTTCCCGATCGCCGGGGCTTCGCTGTGGGTATGGTGGCGGCAGGCTATGGCATGGGCGCTATGCTCACCACCATTCCCATTTCTGCCAGCATTGCGGATGTGGGCTATCAATCTACGCTTTGGACCTATGGCCTTATTTTTGCCGCAGTGGGATTATTGGCCGCGCAAGGGCTTAAACGGCCACCGCGTGAGCTGGAAGCCATTGCCAGCGGGCACCGTGAAATTTTGCCCGGTGTAACCCCTAAGGTGATGTTAAAAACCCCTACCTTTTGGTTGCTGTTTGCCATGATGACCATGCTGTCCACTTCAGGGCTAATGGTGATATCGCAAATGGCCCCCATTGCACGGGATTTTGGTGTGGCCACGGTGATGGTCATGGGAATGGCGGCCCTGCCGTTGGCGTTAACGCTCGATCGCATCACCAATGGATTAACCCGGCCCTTCTTTGGTTGGGTGTCGGACAATATCGGGCGTGAAAACACCATGTTCATCGCCTTTTTATTGGAAGGGATTGCCATGTTTGCCTGGCTGCAATTTCGCACCGAACCCGTGTTGTTTATTCTACTGACGGGGTTGGTATTTTTTGGTTGGGGTGAAATTTTCTCCCTCTTCCCTTCCACGCTGACGGATACTTTTGGCGAACGCCATGCCACCACCAATTATGGGTTCTTATATATGGCACAAGGAGTGGGTTCGGTATTGGGGGGGCCCATGGCGGCTTTGCTGCATGAGTCTACGCAGAGTTGGATTCCAGTGTTCGCCGTGGTCATCACCTTAGATATCGTGGCGGCTATATTGGCCATTGCAGTATTAAAACCCTTACGACAAAAGCACCGCTACTTATGAGTCATTCTGTAAACCCACAACAAGGGATAGTGACCGCACCACATGCTCTAGCGTCTGAAGCTGGGCTTGCGGTGTTGCGCAATGGCGGCAACGCCATTGAGGCCATGGTGGCCGCGGCCAGCACCATAGCGGTGGTCTATCCGCACATGAACAGCATTGGCGGTGATGGCTTCTGGTTGATCGTGCCGCCACAGGGCGCACCCATGGCCATTAGCGCCTGCGGAGGGGCAGCAGCCAATGCCACCATTGCGGCTTATCACGAACACGGCATGACCAGCATTCCCACACGCGGGCCGTGGGCCGCTAATACCGTGGCGGGCACTGTGGGTGGATGGCAAGCGGCGTTACAGATTGCGCAGCGCATGGGCGGGCAGCACTCACTTGCGGCACTATTGGGGCAAGCCATTCAATATGCCGAGCAGGGCATCACAGTCACCCACAGTCAATCCACGCTCACCGCACAAAAATTGCCCGAGCTTGTGGCGCAGCCTGGTTTTGCCGAAACCTTTTTAATTCGGGGTCAGACCCCAGAAGCAACCCCAGAGGCACCAAAAGAAGGGACGCTTTTCAAACAGCCGCGTTTGGCCAACACCTTAAGGCGTTTGGTGAGCGAGGGTCTGGATAGTTTTTATCGGGGTGCTTTGGCTGCGGACATCGCGGCCGATTTAAAAACCTTGGGCTCCCCCGTGAGTGCCGCAGATTTGTCTGCGTACCATGCAGAAATCGTTACACCATTGCACCTGAATCACGCGCTGGGCGATCTCTACAACATGACCTTGCCCACGCAAGGCGTGGTGTCCCTAGCTATTTTGGGTATTGCCGAGCGCGCGGGTTTGTCCTCCGTACAAGCCGATAGCGCGGATCATGTGCACTTACTGGTAGAAGCCACCAAAAAAGCATTTGGCCTGCGCGATCAATATGTCACCGATGCGCGTGATTGCCCTATTCATGCGCAGTCATTATTAGAGGATGCGCGCCTAGAGTCTTTAGCCGCAGCCATTGACCCAAAACATGCTGCGCCATGGGGTGCGGGCCACGGCCCAGGGGACACCGTATGGTTGGGCGCCATAGATGCCAGCGGTTTGGCGGTATCGTTTATTCAGAGTATTTATCATGAGTACGGCAGTGGCTGCGTGTTGCCTGGCACTGGCATTAATTGGCAAAACCGTGGCGCTTCGTTTGGTTTAAATCCGCAAGCATTACTGGCCATCAAACCAGGAAAGAAACCATTCCACACCCTAAACCCCGCAGCCGCACGCTTAAAAGATGGGCGCCTCATGGTGTACGGCACCATGGGAGGGGATGGCCAACCGCAAACACAAGCCGCGGTGTTTACGCGCTACGCCCTGTTTGGGCAGGAGCTGCAACACAGCGTCAGTGCGCCGCGCTGGTTGCTGGGCCGCACCTGGGGTCAGACCACCGACAGCTTAAAGTTGGAATCACGATTTCCCGCAGCGGTGGTGGATGAGTTGCGCACGCGCGGCCATGATGTGGAGATATTAGAAGCCTTCGACTCTACCATGGGCCATGCCGGGGCTTTGGTTCGCCACAGCAATGGTGAGCTAGAGGGTGCGTACGATCCGCGGTCTGATGGTGGTGTCGCGGCCTTCTAGATTTATTGGGGCCTAATTGTTAAGCGATTATTTTTATAGTGCGAATGTTTCTTGCAGTGTTAGCAGGCTGGTATTTAATGTTTTGGATGTTAGCGCGCCCAATTTTTTAATTAACCTGCTTTTATCGATTGCTCTGATTTGATCCAACAGAATTAAACCCCTTTTACCACCATGAGTCACAGGAATCCGGAAGGATGCTGGGCTCCCTTGCGTAGTCATAGGTGCCACAAGGGCAGTGTGCAAACGTTTATTCATCTCTGGCGGTGAAACAACAACGCAAGGCCTCGATTTTTTAATCTCGTTGCCCACAGTAGGGTCTAAATTAATGAGCCAGATATCTCCACGAGAAACGACGGTCATTACCAAACCCAATCTTTGTCATCTAGATTCTGAAAATCGCCCATCACAAGACGGCCTTCTCCCGCTTCAGCGATTTTACTTGCTTCTAGTTCCCAATTTGCGCGTACAGGTTTTTGAGGTTTACTTAAAACCAGCGTATCTCCCTCAATAAACATTTGTGCTGTCTTATCAAACCCCATTTGCTCAAGAATGGCTTTAGGAATAACAATTCCATGGGAATTGCCGATGGCGCGAATAGTGATTTGTAGAGGCTTGTTCATAGTTATAACAATGTTATTATACACTGATCGTTGCGTCAAGCCGCCAGCACATGCATCAAGCTGATAAACGCAGGGCCCACCAGCACCAACAGCAGCCCTGGGAATAGGCAAAATATCAGTGGAAAGAGCAGTTTCAGTCCCACTTGTGCGGCAGCGGTTTCCACTATCTGGCGTTGGCGCATGCGCAGATGGTTGGATTGGGCGCGCAGCGCATCGGCAATGCGGGTACCAAAGCGTTCGGCCTGCACCAGCAATGTCACTAAGGAATCCAAGGGTTCCAACCCCACGCGCATGGCCCAGTGACGCAAGGCCCGTGCCCGCGTGCTGCCTGCCTTAAGCTCCGCACTTACCCAATGCAATTCGTCTGCCAGAGGACGAGATTGCAATATGATTTCGTGGCCTGCGCGCGTTAAGGCCTGCTCTAAAGACAATCCCGCTTCCACGCACAGCACCAACAAATCCACCAATTCGGGCAGCGCCCGCGCAATGGAGGCCTGTCGTCGCATAATAAGAATGCGCAGCACCATATTGGGCAACATGTAACCCATGGCGCTCACTCCAATCAACAAAGCCCAGCGCACCCACAGTGGGGGAGGGTGGCTGGGCAACACCGCCCATAACAGCATAGGAAACATTAGAGCCAGTATGGATTTGGTTGCCAAATACAACAACGGCCCCTGCTGAAAACGCAGGCCCGCGTTAAAAAAACGCAGGCGCAATACCGAGGTGCCGCCTGTCTCCAGCGACCCGGACAGGCGTCCAAGCGGTGTTAATACCTGCATTAAATGTTGAGTAAGAGTCATGGGTTGATGTGGATAATATGAACCATAAGCGCGATGCCGGTTAGCCACAGGCCAACAGCGCCGCCCAACGCCATGCGTCCCATGGGGCTTTCTATCAACACGTGCAACAAACCAGGGTGTACCGCTTGCACCATGAAGGCGGTCATGAGGGGCAGCACACTTAAAATGAATGCGGATAGGCGGCCCTCAGTGGAGGACACACGCACTTGTGCGCGCAAGGTGGCGCGTGCACGAATGAGATGCGCTAGGGAATCAAAGACGCGTGTAATGTCGCCGCCGGTTTCGCGGTGCAAAGTCGTGGCGACAATAAACGTGCGCAAATCCCCGAGCGGAACACGCTCACCTAAGTGGCGCAAGGCTGCAGGCAGGCCCGCACCAAACTCCAAGTCCTCTATGGTGTAACGCAATTCACGGGCCAGGGGGTCGTGCAATTCTGTGCTGGCCAATTGCATGGCGCGTGGAAGATCATGACCCGCACGCAATGCGCGGCTGATAAAATCTAATGCATCCGGCAATTGAGCTTCTATTTTTTTAAGCAGGCGTTGGCGCATCCACCAAGCGTGCAGCGGTATGAGCTGCGTCACACCATTTGCAGTGAGGGTTGCACGTAAAATGGGTTTGGGTATACCAAATCCGGCGGGTTCAACATCCCACTGATTCATGCGCATCAATACCCGATGGCGCTCGCCATAGTGACCATCCCACCAGAGGGCAACGGCTTCTAGGGCGGACAGCACCAGAACAAATAAGGAGCAGGCAAAAACTGTTAGCGCCACATTCATTGCGGATATTCTGGTTTGGAAGAAAAGCGGGTATTGGGCAGTGGAGCATTAAACCTCTGCAGACGTGCCTGAAAAGAGGAGGGTTGTCCCGAGCAGTGAAAACGTCCTTCTGCATGACCATCCACCAGCCGGCGACGCACACTATAGGTAAACAATGCGCGTGTGGTTAAGCGATTGGCATGGCCGCCGGTCAGCTCGGAAATCGACACCACCTTGCGCGATCCGTCACTCATGCGCGCCATTTGCACCACCACTTGTATGGCGCTGCGAATTTGTGCGCGAATCGTGATGGGCGAGAGTGAGCCATGGCCCAGCATGACCAGTTGCTCTAGGCGTATCAGCGCATCGTCTGGGCTATTGGCATGCACTGTGGTGAGAGAGCCCTCATGCCCAGTGTTCATAGCATGCAGCATATCCAAAGCCTCGGCGCCGCGCACCTCGCCTAAGATAAGGCGATCCGGGCGCATGCGCAAGGCATTGCGCACCAACATCCGTTGCGTCACTTCACCTTGCCCTTCTAAATTGGCAGGACGCGTTTCCAATCGCACCACATGGGCCTGGTGCAAGCGCAATTCCGCCGCATCTTCAATGGTGATGAGCCGTTCATCAGGCGAGACAAAGTCTGATAGCACATTGAGTAATGTGGTCTTACCGCTGCCGGTTCCTCCTGAAATAAGAATATTGAGCCGCGCCTGAACATAGCCTGTGAGTTGATCGGCCATGTCGCGCGTTAAACTGTCACCTGCAATTAAATCGTGCAATGTAAGCGCGGTTTTGGCAAAACGGCGAATGGAGAGAATGGGGCCATCCAAGGCCAAAGGTGGAATGATGGCGTTCACGCGTGATCCATCGGGTAGGCGCGCATCCACCATGGGGCTTGATTCATCAATGCGTCGCCCCACCCGCGACACAATTTTTTCAATGGTTTTAATCAGATGGCCCTGGTCTTCAAAGCGGCTGTGACAACGGGTTAATAATCCGGCACGTTCCACATAAATATGATCAGGGCCGTTGACCAGAATATCGGAAATGGAGCTGTCGTTTAATAAAGTCTCTAAGGGACCTAAGCCCAACATTTCATGTTGAATATCCTGTATCAACTGATGATGCTCAGCACTGTTTAGCGCCGGTGGATCTTCTTGCAAGCATAGTTCAATCCATGATTTTAGTTCATCCCGTTGGCGATCGTGCGGTAAGGTTTGCAGGCGTGCTAAATCGTAGCGATCTAAAATTTTATGGTGGATATGGGTGCGCAGTTGAAATAATGCTTTCATAGCCAGCTCCTTAAACGGTTGCCCTGGCCATATGGCCCGCGGGTTGCGGATAAACGGCCCAACGCCATTGTTTGCGCAACCAATGCGAGACGATTCCCGATGATGGCGGTAAATCGGCACCTGGTTCATGAACCAATCGTTGGGCCAATTGAATTAAGCTGCGCGTGATGGGATGGTGCGGCGAGCGCGCTATTGCAGGCAGTCCTGCGTCAATGCAGGCTTGTACAAAAGCGCCATCATCGGGAATGCTGTGCGCTTGGTTCATAGAGAGCGCTGTGGGCAGCAGTGCCTTGCTGGGCAACAGGGTATGACCGTGGCGATTAATAAGGGGCATGACTTGGTGTGCCCGAAAGCCCAGTTCTGATAGGGCTGTCAGCAACCGGCGCCCATCGCGCAGCATGGGCATGGTGCTCTGCAAAACGGGCAATAGCTTATCTGTGGAGTCAAGGGCGGCCAGACGTGCCTCATCTAGCCCGCGTCCGCAATCCAATAAAATGCAATCAAAACATTGCCGCGCCACTTCCATCAACGCACGGATGGCACGCGGCTCCACCTGCGCCCATGCGGTGGGGTTTTCTGTGGCGGCTAAAATTCCCAAACGCGGTTGAGGGAATACCAATGCTGATTGTAACAACGCTTCGTCCAACCGATCGGGTTGGCGTACCAAATCAGACAAGGTGGCGGGAGGGTGGGATTGCGACAGCATTAAGGCCGCGTCGCCAAAGGGGTGTGCCAAATCCACAATTAAAACCCTAAGGTTTTGCCGCATGGCCAGAATGCTGCCCAGTTGAGTGGTTATAAAGGTGGTTCCTACGCCACCTTTACAGCTTAAAAAAGCGAATACACGGTCTTGAGAGGCAAGCATTAAGGAGGCCATGATTTAGCTGCCGCCCGCGGCTTCTATGGGCCGGGTTACTGTAGAGATCGGCAGTGCGAGCGAGGTTAAGCCCTCCAACACCGTGAACGGCAGTATCGAAATGGGCGCACAAGGATTACTGCTGGGTTGGCACAGTTGAGTTTGTACGGCAATCACGCAAGGGTTTAATCCTTGCGAACAGTTGGCGGCATTTAAGGCGGCGCTGACCGGGGGGTTGCTCACCACCGTGAGCGCTCCAAAACTGCCCCCCATGTAACGCACCGCCACAGACAGATTGGTGATTTCACTAATACCAGGAAAGGAGGCGCTGCCCCAAGCGGTGGAGGATTGTAAGACGGCATCCAGTTGAATGGCGGGGGTGGCATTAAAACCCATCACTGCGGCATCGCGTGCGGCACGGCGCGTTACTTCTTGTGCCGCATTCCACATAAAAAACACGCGCCCCCATTCCAACGCACCAAACAGCAAGGTAAAAAATACGCTGGCTATCAGCGCAAACTCTACGCTGACGCTGCCACGTTGCAGGTGCAGATTAAAGTGCGCCATAGCGAAACAACGCGCTGGGGTTAAGTGCCATAGGCCCAGTACTGCCATTTATCACCAGGGGTTCATCAAATGCGCCGGGGAAGAAAAAGGGCAACCAGGTGCCTAGCCCGGCTAGGGAATACTGTACAGACACTTGCACGTAGCCCAAGTTGCTATCGGCAATGCTGATAGCGCCCGCTTGGCAGTAAGCGGGGGTAACGAAAAAAGCATTCAGGCTGCCATCAAGACAGCTGATTTGAATCTGAGATGCGTTAAACCCACTCACCCCTGCGTCGGCCACATCCTGCACCATTTGCGCTTGAACACCTGCAATGAGTTGTCCCAATTGATCAGGTGCTGCCAGTGATAAGGCACGCGCACCCTCTTGAGTCGCCTTTTGCAGCACATTAAACGTCCAGTACAAACGGCCAAACTCTGTGATGAAGGCCATGACCGTAAACAAAATGAGGATGACAAAGGCCAACTCAATGGTGGCCGTACCGCGCTCGTGACGCTGCCTGTGTTTGTGGTTCATTGGTATAACCGAACTGTGGTGGGGGCGGTGAAACCGGCCACCGCATAGCCAAATGGGGTCAGACCCCGATTCGGGGCCTGACCCCAAAACAGCATTTGCGACCACTGGTTGGCCAGGGCGGGTTGATTGCCCGTATCCACCTCCAAATAATTCAATCCCGTGGCGCTTCCTGTTCCCGTACCAGAGGAGGGATCTAGCCCTATAAAGCTGCAGGTGGGTGCGCTCACCACTTGCCAATGAGGAGCGCTCATTGTGCTGCCACTTTGTGTGCTAGACCCACTGTTGGGGTTGGCGCAGGGGCCGGCACGAAACGACACCTGGCTTAAATCAATCACCGCATTGTTTTCTAAAGCAAGGTGGTAATGGTTTAACACCGCTTGTGCCACCGTTACCGCGTTTTGAGTGCCCACCGCTGTGTTGTTCAATTCACGAGCACCCGCCAAAGCGGCTGCGTCTGCTGCACCTTGCAGTAGGCCGCGTGCAATGAATAAGCGCGAGAGATCTAGGGTTAAAGCGCAAAACCCCAACAATACCAATAGGCATAATAAAAACGTCAGCATGATGCTGCCGGTTTCGTCACGCATCATGGCGCACCTTCTACACGGCCATCCAGTAAGCGTTCGCTGCGTGTGGCTTCGTGATAGTGATCGGTGGGTAAGGGGGGTAGCTCTGTGGAAGCCTTCACAAGGTGCGGTGTCACCGCGAATACCAATTCCGATTGCCCGCTCTGAAAATCGGGACTGCGAAAAAGCGCACCCAGAAAAGGCAATTCACCCAAAAAGGGCATGGCACTGATGGTGTTGCTGCTGGTACTGCTGAGCAATCCTCCAATGATTAAATGCTCGCCGTCTTTAAGTTGAACCGTGGTGCTGGCGCGACGGGTGGTGAAGGAAGGCAATACGGTGGGCGGCAACCCTGATGCATTGCTTACCGTTACCCCCTGAGGATTAAGCTCGGATACTTCAGGGGCCACAGTTAACCAAATGCGACCGCCTTCTAATACCTTGGGCAAGAAATGCAAGGACACACCATATTCTTTTTCTGTCAGGGTGACATTAGTGCCACCCGCACCATTGGGTGTACTGGTGGGGATATACAGTGTGCCCCCAGCCAAGAAATGGGCTTCTTGCCCGCTTAAGGCCAATAGTGTGGGCTCCGCCAGAATTTTAACCGAGCCGTCGCTGTGCTGACCGTCTAGGGTGGCCACCAGCGCGTTGCCCAAAGTAATAGAGGAGGGAGATTGAGTAAGCAAGTTGGACAGAATGCCACTGTTGCCGCTGCCACTGAATTTTTGATAGCGCAGAGAAGAGCCCAACTGCTCCATTACCGTGCGCGATACCTCAGCCACCTTCACCTCCACCATCACCTGGGTGGGGTTGGAAATGGTGAGCAAATTAATAATGTGCGGCTGCGGTTGTGCCATAGGCGTGGTGACCGTGGGTACCATGGGCCCCTTGGTGGCGAATGTGCCCAGCACGGCACCCATCGCACCTACTGAACCCAGCGCCCCCACTGCCCCTACTGGGCTTACAGCACCGGCTGTACCCAGCGCCGTTGAATGAGTCGGCAGGTTGCCGTTAAACGCATTGCTGGCAAAGGAGGGTTGTCGTGTAAGGAAGGCTTGCGCAATGGCCACTGCCTGTTCATTGCGATACACATCCGATATAGAGCCTGATAACACAATGGATTCACCAATGGCCGATACGTGCAGCGCGGTCTCTTCAGGCAGCAGCGCTTGCAATTGCTCGCTTAACGCCGCACTGTCCAGACGAACGGTGATGTTTAGCGTTTCAGCACCCGCGCCCCTAGACCACAACATAAGGTTGGTGTTGCCCGCGTTTTTACCCAACAAATACACTTCATGGGGGCTAAGTAAAATAACATCCACGATGTCTGGCTGTGCTACAGAGAGGCGCGTTACCGGTGAGGGCAGTAAGAGCACTGTGGACTTACCCTCCAGCAAAGACAGCGCTGAGGGCAATGGCGCTGCCATGCTTAAATAGCTGAACAACAGCAAAACGCCAAACCTTAAGAAAAAGGTCATCGCACAAAGCTCCGCTCATTGCCGCGAATCAGTTCCACCAAGGCGGTGGGGCCAGTTACGCGAATAGCGGCCTGTGTGCCCAATAGGGTTTGTCGTGTTACGCCCTCCGTGTGCGAAGATTTCTGGTCCGCTTGGTTGCGCAACACCAAGGAGAGATTGCCGATGCTGCGTGCCAGGTCCAACTTTTCAGCTTCCGTGGGGGTTACTTCCAAGGTTACGGCATTCACCACGCGTGGCTTACTGTCCTCTGGGCTAGACTCTTGCGCCACTGCCAATACCAAAATATGCTCCAACATGATTTTAGAAATGGGGCTGCCCAGATGGGCTGGGTTGCCATCGTGGGGGCTGTTCACCACCACGTCCACAAAGTTTCCGGGCAATGCAAACCCGGCTACACCCACCACTTCATTGACGCGTACAGTCATGGCACGCCGCCCCGGTTCGATGATGGCGGCCAAGCCACCGCGCACGCCCTCAGGGGCTAAGGCCCCCTCCAATATGGGCAGGCCCGGCTGTACGGCGGCACGTAGTACGCGGCCTTCTAAATGAGTTAAATCGGTAATCGCACCAGGAGGCAATAAAGCGCGCGGCCATGCCACATGGGTTATTTGAGAGGCATCAATGCGCATGCCTACTTCAAGCGCAGATGCCGCCATGGCAATCGGGATAGAGCTGACTGCAGAAGCGTTTAATAGGCTGCGTGCGGACAGAGCGGCCACGCTCAAGGCCATGAGAATGGTGGCGCCCATCCACCACGGCTTGCGAGGCCACTTCATGACCGTTCTATCCGCACAGCATAAGATGTCATAGCGACTAGCCTGCCGAACCGATACTGGTGGCGATGGAATTAAACTTGGTGTTGAGGTTGGTGCCCACCACGGTGGCACCGGTAATGGCCACCATCCCGATTAAGGCTGCAATGAGTCCGTATTCGATGGCGGTAACACCATCTTCGTTGCGTAGGAATTGTTTGAGCTGTTTGAGTGCGTTGCGCATAAAATTCTCCTGAAGTAGACAGGGGCACCGATGGGCGTCCATGTGAATTCAGCTTATCGATGCCCTATGTATTAAAACAGTCACAACTGCATCAACTGATGTGATGTCTGTGAGGGGGCAAACCCCACACATTCGTCTGGGGTAGTGGTTCAAAAAAACCCAGGAACCAAACGCCAACGCACCACAGATTGATACTGCTGGTAAACTAGCGTTTGAGAGAGTAAGCGCTCTTCGCGAATAATGCGGATGACTTGTAAGCTGTATAGACCTAAGTAAATGCAGAAGTTATGAATATTGAAGTGCGCCAAGAAAAAACCAAAATCGCAAATTAAATAACCCATATAAATGGGGTGGCGAACATAGTGATAAGCCCCTTGCGTGCGAACACTGCGCAAAGCCGGCAGCAACCCAAATGAGCGACCCAATGAAATTTTGGCATAGATTTGCCAAAGCGCACCGAACAGAATAAAGAAGGCGCATATCCAGGCAGGTAATAGAGCCTCACCGCCAAAGGGGTCGAGTAGCAAAAAATAAAAAGTGGCAAACAAGCTGCTGGTGACAGAGATGGGATTCCAGTCGCGCAGCGCAGGGGCGTGGTTAATTAACAGCATTAATATGGTGAGCGTTTCGCTAAAAACAAAGAGCAGCAGTACTATCTGTTTGTCGTTATGCTGCCAATGTTGGCAGGCTTTCCACCAAAAAATTCCCACCGCTGCCGCGGCCAATAGCCGCAGGGTCCATTCCCACAGTGAATTATGTTGAGCCATGCATTGTAGTTAGGCCAAGTGATGACGATTGGCAAAGATCACCAAAGCCGCGCGCCCGCGCAATGCTAATTTGCGATAAATAATGGAGAGATGGTTGCGCACCGTAAATTCACTAATTTCCAGTAACGTGCCTAAAGTAAAGGCTTTGGCCTCTGGGTTGCGCGTGAGGGTAGAGATAACATGGCGTTCGCGGCGCGTGAGGTGCCCAATACGGGTTTCATCAGGCGTGGCCTTAGGTGCCAACGGACCCCCAATGGCACGGTACAGCATGCGGTTGGCCAAGTCAGGCGATAACCACAGACGGGCATCCGCCACTTGTTCGATGGCGCCCAATAAGGTGCCCGCCGCTTCACCCATGTGAATGACGCCTTTGGCGCCTGCACGCACCAATGTTTCTTGTTCGGATAAATCCCGTGACGGACTCAACACCAATAAACCAATGCCTTGTTCGTGCAATTGTGTGGGTAATTCTTGCGCTGCATCCATGAGTGCCGCATCGCACACCACAATGTGGGGCTTCTTGCGGGCAATCTCATTCATCAGGTTGTGATCGATGGGGTGGCTACCGGCCCACTGCAGAGGTTTTTGTGAGGCTTCTAGCAGAGATTTGAGCCCCCAGATAGTAATCTGATTATGGGTGGCAGCAAATACACGAATAGGGTTTTGAGGTGTCATGACATCCTGTCTCCGTTGTGATTGTGAAACTGCGGGAGGGTCAGGATACAAATTCATGGGCAGAGCCACTGTAAAAACTGTCAGCTATATAGAGAGCTCTCTACAATTAGAGCGCTTCTGATTGCTTTTGAGCGGTCTGTACAATCAAGTTCCAAGCGGCATCGGTATGATGCGCCTGTACCGTACTCTGCCCCACGCAAAGGCGTAAGGTATAACGACCATCGAGCACAGTGTGGCTGAGATACATTTTTCCGGAATCATTTAGCGCATTTTTTAATTGTTGATTGAAAGCGTCACCCTTGTGATGGCGAAAACAAATGAGATTAAATGCCACCGGGCATGCCAGTTCAAAATTAGAGTCGGACTCTATGATTTTTCCCCAACGCTGTGCCAAGGCAATACCGTGGCGAATATTTTGACGCAAACCCTCGGCGCCAAACCCGCGCAACACAAACCACAGTTTGAGTGCACGAAAGCGCCGCCCCAATGGAATTTGCCAATCACGGTAGTCAATCACAGAACCGCTCTCGCTGGCCGGGTTGTCCAAATAAGCCGGCGCCACGGATAAGGCGCGCGTAAGAGCTGCGCGATCGGCCACATAAAAACAATCGCAATCAAAGTTGGTCAGCAACCATTTGTGAGGGTTAAAGCAATAACTGTCCGCCCCTTCTAATCCCTCATGGATATGACGGTATTCTGGACATAGGGCGGCACTGCCGGCCATGGCGGCATCCACATGCAGCCACAGTTTTTCATGCAAACATAAAGCGCTTAAGGCGGGAAGCGAATCACAAGACAGTGAGGAGGTGGTGCCTAAGGTGGCCACCACCATGAAAGGCATTAAACCCGCGGCACGATCGGCGGCTAAGGTGCGCTGCAATTCATCCACGCGCAGCGTATGGTTTTTATCCACACCAATGCGGCGCACTTGGTTTAGGCCAATACCGGCGATAACTGCGGCTTTTTCTAAGGAGGAATGGGCTTCTGTGGATGCGTAGAGCACCAGCCGATTGTCGCTGCCTTGCAAACGGCTGTTAAAACCAGTGCAGCGTTCGCGCGCGGCAATCAGGGCGCACAGAAGCGCGCTGGAGGCGCTGTCTTGAATCACGCCGCCCCCTAATCCATCAGAGCGAAAACGCGCGGGCAGGCCCAATAACGTCACCAACCAATCCAGAACATGGGTTTCTAACTCAGTGCAAGCGGGGCTGGTTTCCCACAGCATGCCCTGCACACTTAACCCCGCCGCCACCAATTCACCCAATACAGAATAACCAGACGCGTTGGAGGGAAAGAAAGCAAAGAAGTTAGGCGATTGCCAATGGGTAATGCCCGGTAATATTTTGTTGTTCAGGTCGTCTAAAATGGCTTGAAAGGATTCGGGCGCTTCCGGCGCGTGAGCGGGGAGTGAAGCGCGAAATTCGCCAGGTTTAAGTGCTGAGCGAACGGGGTATTGTTCTATTTGCTGTTGATAATCCGCCAGCCAGTCGATGAGTTGATGACCCCATTGGCGAAACTCTTCGGGCGTCATAAATACTGTCTAGCGCGCGCGCAGATATTGCGGAACCACAGTTGCGCTTTCATTCAAAGCCTCTGCTGCGTGCCATGCCCAATGGGGGTTGCGCAACATGGCGCGTGCCATGGCAATTAAATCGGCATCACCGTTTTGCAGGATGGCTTCCGCTTGGTGGGCGTCGGTAATCATGCCCACCGCCATAGTGGTGGCTGCGGTGGCGTGTTTTACTTGTGCGGCAAAAGGCACTTGATAGCCCGGGCCCACGGTAATTTTTTGATGGGCCACCAATCCACCTGTGGAGACATCAATCCAATCAGCGCCGGCGGCTTTAAATGCTGCTGCATTAAATAGCGTATCTTCTGGGGTCAGACCCCCGGGGACCCAATCCACTGCAGACAGGCGGATACCCAAAGGCAAATGCTCGGGCCAGATGGCACGCACGGCTTTAAAGACTTCCAGGGGATAACGCAGGCGGTTTTCTAGACTGCCACCATAGGCATCCGTGCGTTGGTTGGTGAGCGGTGACAGGAATTGATGCAACAAATATCCATGCGCACCATGCACTTCAATGCCTTCAAAACCGGCGCGCAAGGCGCGTTGCGCAGAATTCACAAATGCGTTTAGGATGCGGGTGAGGTCAGTGGTGGTCAGAGCATGAGGCACTTCACCATCGCTGTTGTAGGGTATAGCAGAGGGCGCATCTACTAACCAACCCCCTTGAGTTGAAGTGAGCGGCGCACCGGCATCCCACGGCCGCCGCGTGGAGCCTTTGCGACCCGCGTGACCCAATTGAATGGCCATGCGCGCCGGTCCGTGAGCCTTGCAAAATTGCACAACGCGCGTTAACGCGGCTTCTTGCTGATCATTGCATAAGGCCAGGCAATGGGGGGTAATGCGCCCCGTCATTTCCACGCCCGTGGCTTCTACAATAACCATGCCCACGCCGGACACGGCAAATTTCCCCAAATGCATTAAATGCCAATCGTTGGCCACACCCTCATGGGCTGAGTATTGGCACATGGGCGATACCACGATGCGATTGGGGAGGGTGATGCTGCGCAGTGACAGGGGGCTAAACAGAAGACTCATGGGGTAATCAAGTAATATTGGGGGTTAATAGACATGGCCGGGGCCGGACTCGAACAGTTGATCGTAACCCGCATGAATAGCCATTCTGTGATTATTTTAATTTAGAGTTACCGTCAAAGTTACCGTCACGTCAGTCTTGCTACCACCATTTTGACAGACTTCATGTGCTTATTCTAGCGTGTGGTATCACAGCATGCCCGGCTATATCATAAAAAACCCCCGCGCCGGAATTACCGGGGCGGAATAGAGTTTCGTAGACAGCGGACTACGCGCCTTTCTATTGGTGCAATGCAACAGATCGGCAGCACTTTTTGCTTTGTTGACAGCTGGGTATTAATACGGGTAACCTCTCAAAACGCCATGCAAAAACGCATTGACTTCAATAAATTATACGATTAATTAGAACATATAAAAAATATTGAGGAGATTTAGCAGAATGAAAAAAACAATCAGAACTGTATTTAAGAAGCGGGCAGTTTTCTTGGCAGCTTGTTTGGCACTTTCATCATTCTCAAGCATCAGCTTGGCAAAAGACGATGACACAAACCTTGATAAGCTGGGCGCCTTCAAGCGAACCGATACGGGGCCGATGAAGCGCATTACCCAAGGTGGTCAGTACGCTGAAAACCTGAAAAAAATGCTGCAACAGATCAAGTTGCCTGAAGGGTTTAAAATTGAATTGTTCGCCATCGTACCGGATGCACGTGGCATGGCCGTTAGCCGCAACACCGCCACGGTTTGGGCCGGAACTCTAAAAGGGTCTGTTTATTCAGCGAATGACCGAGACATGGACAATGTCGCCGACACGGTTGATGAATTTAGCCCCAGCCTTAAGTTCGACCTCCCTGCCGGTGCATGCTATTCACCTGATGGCTTCCTGTTCATTGCCGAGCGTAACCGCGTCATGATGTTCCCGGCAGCTGAATACTTCCAACAAGGTTCCGATACGGTTGCATTCCCCATCGTCAAGCAAGGCGATTTAATTCCTCCAGAAGAAGAATCGTACAACCATACTGCACGTGCCTGCGTGATCGGACCAGACAACAGAATCTACATCACCTTGGGACAACCTTTTAACGTCCAGCCTGCTGAAAAGATTGACCTGTACCGCAAATGGGGTATTGGTGGGATCGTCAGCTTCGACCGTGATGGCAAGAATCGTAAAGTGGTGGCCACCGGTATCCGCAATTCCTCTGGGCTTGCATTTAACCCAAAGGATAACAGCTTGTGGTTTACTGACAATCAAGTGGACGGCATGGGCGACGAAACCCCACCCGGAGAGCTGAACAAGATCCCTGCGGTGAACGGCGTACTGCAGCTTGGTGGTTGGTATGGCGCCCCGTATTATGGCGGTGGTGAAGTGCGCACTGACGAGTACAAAGGCAAGCCAATCCCCAAGGAACTGGCAGATCATTATGTCAAACCTCAAGTTGAAATGATCGCACATGCTGCCGATCTGGGCATGATGTTCTACACGGGTAAAATGTTCCCCGCCAAGTATCAGAACGCCATTTTTAACGCGCAACATGGTTCTTGGAATGCTGTAAAACCAAGAGGCGCGAGAATAATGGTGACATATCTTGACGACAAGGGTAACGCTGTAAAAACAGAACCGTTTGCGGAAGGCTGGATGAACGCGGAAGGCGCTTATCTGGGCAGGCCGGTTGACGTGAAACAATACGTTGATGGTTCTATCTTAGTATCGGACGACAAAGCAGGTGCAATTTACCGCATCTCATATCAAGGGAAGTAATTTCGTTGAAAACTAAAACGGGCGGGGCTTAACGCTCCGCCCGTTTTTCTTTGGGCAATCTCATCATGAATAACATCACAAAAAAAATACTTACAACACTGCTACACATATTTTTTCTTGGCGCTGCAGCTCAATTGGCTGAGGCCAGCGACGCGCTAATTGCACCCGACAAAGTAAAGACACTCTGTCAGAACTGTCACGGCATGGACGGCATTGCAACCTTGCTGGGAGCGCCAAACTTAAGCGGGCAGAAACGCGAATATCTGCAAGAACAACTGCGCTCATTCCGTGCGGGCGCGCGGCAAAACCAACAAATGACTATCATTACGAAAAAACTTACCGATGAGGACATCGAAAGCCTAGCGAACTGGTATTCCAGCATGCGCATAACAGTTCAAATGCCAAAATGAGCAAGCTCCCATTTTTACTGGCACTCACAATGGCCATCATGCCCGACATTATCCTTGCGGCTGAAACAGTGCAATCCGTTGATCCAGCAGATCGTACAGTGACAAGCATGGAGCAGTCGCCAAGCGCTGCACAGAATTCAAACAATTGGCCAGAGACGCTCGATGCGGCAGTGTCGACCATACTAGGGAACCTTAACCCCACCCAAAAATCAGTCATCCGCAGTGCGTCAAGGGACTATCTCATGGTGTCTCTTGCTGAGTGGGCGGAAGATGTTCAAGCGGAGTTAGGGCTGCGCAGCGGCAACAAGAAACTAATCACAGTGGTCTGTCAGGGTGTTTGCTCTGCCGATCGCGCAACCTCTCTCATCATGGAATCCATCTGGGATCGGCTGCAAAAGTAATTTTCCCTAAAAAAGCGTGATGAAGTGATAGCATCATCGACTTAGCTGAATGGCTATAAGTTATAAAATAATCCGGATATAGTTGGACTTGGATGGACAACTAAATTTTTTTGCTGGTGCCCGGGGCCGGAGTCGAACCGGCACACTGTTGCCAGCGTCAGATTTTGAGTCTGATGCGTCTACCAATTTCGCCACCCGGGCACGAACCGCCTATTATAATAGGTTCGACCATGTTACGCACCGACGATTTTGACTATAGCCTTCCGCAGGCGCTCATTGCCCAGACGCCCCCTCTTGAGCGGGCCAAAAGCCGCTTGCTGGTGCTAAACCCGCTCTTATCAGCCAACCCTTTTACCGATGCCCAATTTACCGACCTGACGCGCTGGGTGCGCCCGGGGGATGTTTTTGTTTTAAACGATACCCGGGTATTAAAAGCCCGCCTATTCGGTCAAAAACCCACCGGCGGTCAGGTGGAATGCTTGGTGGAGCGGCCCTTAACCCCCTATGAAGCCTTGGTTCAATTTAAAAGCAGCCATGCGCCTAAAGCCGGCGGTACGGTGCTGTTTGAGGGCGGCACCCAGGCCGTGGTGTTGGACCGGCAGGGAGATTTTTTTCACATTCGCGTGGAAGGCCCCGCAGGCAGTGCCTCGTTGCTCACCATTTTTGAGTGGATGGAGCGCTATGGACAGTTGCCCTTACCGCCCTATATTGAACGCCCACCTACAGAAGAGGATGCCCAGCGTTATCAAACCGTCTATGCCCGTCGCCCCGGTGCCGTGGCCGCCCCCACGGCGGGACTGCATTTTGATGAAACCATGTTAGAAAAATTAAAAGAACGAGGCGCCCAGTTGGTGTATGTCACCTTGCATGTGGGGGCCGGCACCTTTCAGCCGGTGCGCGTGGAATATGTGAAAGATCACATCATGCACAGCGAGAGTTACGACATCTCTCAGGCCACGGTGGACGCGGTGATGTGCGCCAAAGCGGAAGGGCGGCGCATTACCGCCATAGGCACCACCAGTTTGCGCGCCCTAGAATCCGCTGCGTTAGATGGCCCCTTGCGTGCAGGGTTAGGCGACACCCACTTGTTTATCACCCCTGGTTTTCATTTCAACATCGTGGACCGCCTCTTCACCAATTTCCATTTGCCCCGTTCCACGCTATTGATGTTGGTGTCCGCTTTCGCTGGAACAGAGGTTATTCGCAATGCTTATGAACATGCTATTGCACAGGGCTACCGCTTTTTCAGTTATGGTGATGCCCTGTTGATGGATAGAGCGCAGGAATGATGAAATTTACTTTGCACGGCAACGACGGCCCGGCGCGGCGCGGCACCTTAACCTTGCCGCATGGATCTGTGGAAACCCCGGCTTTCATGCCGGTGGGCACCTATGGCACAGTGAAGGGCGTTACGCCCGACGAACTCATCACGCTGGGTGCGCATATTATTTTAGGCAATACCTTTCATTTATGGCTGCGCCCGGGGCTGGATGTTATCGAGGCCCATGGCGGTCTGCACGGTTTTATGGGCTGGTCGGGCCCCTTGCTTACCGATTCCGGTGGTTTTCAGGTGTTCAGTCTTGGTGCATTGCGTAAAATATCGGAAGAGGGCGTGGCTTTCCGCTCCCCCATTAATGGCGATGCGCTGTTCTTAACCCCTGAGGAATCCATGCGCATTCAACGCGTGTTGAATTCGGATATCGTCATGGCTTTTGACGAATGCACGCCATATCCCGCCGACTTGCCCACCGCACGCCAATCCATGGAATTGTCCCTGCGCTGGGCCGAGCGTTCGTTAAAGGGGCATGAGGGAAACCCCAATACGCTGTTTGGTATTGTGCAAGGGGGCATGCACGAAACCTTGCGCGAAGAATCGGCACGTGAAATGGTGGCGCTGAATTTTCCGGGTTACGCCATTGGAGGGCTGTCCGTGGGCGAGCCGCTCGAGGACCGCGCACGCATTTTAAGCCACACACCACAATTACTGCCACCGGAAAAACCGCGCTACCTCATGGGCATGGGCACACCCGAAGACATTGTGGTCGCCGTTAACCAAGGCATCGACATGATGGATTGTGTGATGCCCACGCGCAATGCACGCAACGGCTGGCTGTTTACCCGTTTTGGCGACATCAAGATTCGCAATGCCCGTTACAAAATGGATACTCTGCCCTTAGATGAAACCTGTGGCTGCTACACCTGCCAACATTTTACCCGCGCCTATCTTCATCATTTGCAACAGGCCAATGAAATTTTAGGGGCCAGGCTAAATACCGTGCATAACCTCTTTTACTACCAGGCCTTGATGCAGGAATTGCGCGCCGCCATCAGCGCCGGCCAGTTACAGGTCTTTAAAGAGGAATTTGCCCGGAATAGGTCCTCCTCGTGGTAAAATTCTGCAGTTTTGTTTTAGGAGAATACGATGTTTATTGAAAATGCTTTCGCCGATGGCGGCGTGGGTGCAACCCCAGATTTAGGCATGAACCTGGTCTTTATTGCCATTATGTTCGGTGTTTTGTACTTCATGCTGATTCGTCCGCAAATGAAGCGTCAAAAAGAACAAAAAACCATGCTTGAGGCCTTGAGTCGTGGTGATGAAGTGGTGGTGGCGGGCGTATTGGGTAAAATCGTGGATTTGGACGATAACCATGCCAAGCTGGAAGTGGCGAAGGGTGTCATCATTCAAGTGCAACGTGGTGCCATTGGCACCTTGTTGCCCAAGGGAACCATTCAGTAAGTCATGAACAAATACCCGCTTTGGAAAAACGCCCTAGTGGCATTGGCGCTGCTGCTGGGCGTGCTCTACACCCTACCTAATTTTTATGGCCAGTCGCCCGCCGTGCAAATTTCTGCGCAGGGCGTCACAGCCAAAGCGGATATGGCGGTGCAAGCCCGTGCCGAGCAAGCGCTGCACGATGCCAACTTGGCCTTTATGCGCACCACTTTAGATCAAAGCGGTATCAAAATTCGCTTTTCTGATGCCGACTTGCAGCTTAAAGCACGCGATGTGATTGACCATGCGCTAAACCCCGATGGGCAGCAACAAAGTTATGTGGTGGCTCTGAACCTAGTGCCCAATTCGCCGAACTGGCTGTCGGACCTGGGGGCGCTGCCCATGTATTTGGGTTTGGATTTGTCCGGCGGCGTGCATTTTTTGCTGCAAGTGGATATGAAAGCGGCCATTGCCAAACGTCTGGATAGCTCAGCCTTAGAGATGCGCGGTCTGTTACGTGACCAGCGTGTGTATTATGAAGAATTGAATCGCGATGGCAACCGCATTGTGATTAAGTTTCACGACGAAGACAGCCGCAAAGCCGCTCACGCGGCACTGGACAATGGCTTTCACGATTTAATTTTGAATGACGAAGGGTCAGGGGTCAATCTGACTGTGGTAGCGGCCTTGCGCCAAGAATCCATTGTCACCATTCAAGATCAAGCCTTAAAGCAAAACATTTTGGCCCTGCGCAATCGCATTAATGAATTGGGCGCCAAAGAGCCCATTATTCAGCAGCAAGGCTCGGATCGTATTATTGTGCAGTTGCCTGGCGTACAGGATACCGCTAAGGCCAAAGACATCATCGGCCGTACTGCCACTCTTGAAATTAGGCTGGTGGATGAAGAGCACCCCATGCCCACATCTCTCACTCAGGCGCCGCCCTTTGGTTCTGAGCTGGTATTAGAGCGCAACGGTGTGCCGGTATTTGTAAAAAAACAAGTGGTGTTGACGGGGGATGTCATCACCGATGCGGGTGCTGGTTTTGATTCGCAATCCAATCGCCCCTCTGTCAACATCAGCATGGACAGCAAGGGTGCGCGCATCATTCGTCAGGTGTCGCGCGAAAATATTAAAAAACGCATGGCTATTTTGTTAATTGAAAAAAGCAAAGTAGAGGCCATCAGCGTGGCCACCATTCAAGATGAGTTGGGTGCCCGCTTTCAGATTACCGGCTTGCGCAGCCCCAAAGAAGCCAATGATTTGGCATTGCTGTTGCGCGCCGGTGCCCTGGCTGCTCCTATGGAATTTTTAGAAGAGCGAACGGTAGGCCCCAGCCTTGGTGCTGAAAACATCGCGCGCGGTTTTCATTCCACCTGGATTGGTTTCACCGCCATTGCAGTGTTCATGATGTTCTACTATTTGTTATTCGGCGTCATTTCTGTGACCGCCTTGGCCATTAACGTGCTGTTGTTGGTGGGGCTGCTCTCGCTCTTGCAAGCCACGCTTACCTTGCCTGGTATGGCGGGTATTGCACTGACGGTGGGTATGGCCATTGACGCCAATGTGCTGATCAACGAGCGCATTCGCGAAGAGCTGCGCAACGGCAATTCACCGGGCGCCTCCATTAACGCCGGTTACGAGCGTGCTTTTGGCACCATTATGGATTCAAACGTCACCACCGGCATTGCGGGTATCGCGCTGTTTGCCTTTGGTTCAGGGCCTGTGAAGGGCTTTGCTGTGGTGTTGGTGCTGGGCATCCTCACCTCCATGTTTAGTTCCGTGGTTATTTCACGCGGATTAGTGAACCTCATTTACGGCAGTCGTCGCAAAATTGACAAGCTCTCCATTGGCAATGTGGATTGGCATCGCAACGGCAAATAAGCCCACCCATTACGAGTAAAAGAAAAAATGGAATTTTTCCGCATTAAAAAAGATATCCCGTTTATGAGTTGGGGGCGTTACACCACCGCCATCTCATTGGCCACTTTTTTGTTGGCGATATTCTTCTTATTCAGTCGTGGCCTTAATTTTTCCGTAGATTTTACCGGCGGCACGGTAATGGAAGTGAGCACCGGTGCGGCGGCCGATGTGGGCAGGATTCGCGATGCGTTGGCCGGGTTGGGGTTTAACGATGCCAACGTGCAAAACTTTGGCACTTCCCATGATGTATTGATTCGCTTACCGCTTAAAACAGGCCTCACCACCGCCAAACTCTCAGATCAAGTGATGGTGGCGCTAAAGGGGTCAGACCCCTCCGTGCAAATGCGGCGCGTAGAATTTGTTGGCCCGCAGGTGGGGGATGAGTTGGTGCGCGATGGATCTGCTGCGCTGCTCTTCGTCTCATTAGGCATTGTGCTGTATTTGGCGCTGCGCTTTAAGTGGCGCCCGGCTGTGGCGACGATTGTGGCCAACTTACATGATGTGGTCATCATTTTGGGCTTCTTCGCCTTCTTCCGCTGGGAGTTTTCTCTATCAGTATTGGCTGCGGTGTTGGCCATTCTGGGATATTCCGTAAACGAATCGGTAGTGGTGTTTGACCGAGTGCGTGAAAACTTTCGCAAAATGCGCGGGGCCTCTGTTCCGCACGTCATTGATAACGCCATTACGCGCACGCTCAGCCGCACCATCATCACGCACGGTTGCACGCAGCTCATGGTGACCTCCATGTTGTTCTTTGGTGGGGAAGCCCTGCATTACTTCGCCTTGGCACTGACCATCGGCATTATCTTTGGTATTTATTCTTCTGTATTGGTGGCCAGTCCCATTGCCATGTGGTTGGGTATGAACCGTGATGACTTTGTGGCCACCGAGAAAAAACCAAATCCTGCAGGTGAAGGGGCTTAAGCGCCAACGCTCGTGGAAATTCTCCAATTCCTGGGCCATTTAGACCAACACCTGCTGCAACTCAGCCAGCAGTATGGCGCCATGGCCTACGTTATTTTATTTATTATTATCTTTAGCGAAACCGGTTTGGTGGTGGCACCATTTCTGCCCGGTGATACGCTGCTGTTCGTAGCGGGTGCTGTGGCGGCCTTGGATTCCAGCTTGGCTGGCGCCTACAATTTCCCTACTTTATTCGCGGTGCTAACAGCCGCTGCATTTTTAGGCAATACGGTTAATTTCCATATTGGACGTTACTTAGGACCCAGGGTCTTTCATTGGGAGAAGTCGCGCTGGTTTAATCCACGCCACTTGGCACAGGCCCATCTGTTCTTTGAACGCCATGGTGGAAAGACCATTATTTTGTCGCGCTTCCTGCCCATCATTCGCACCTACGCCCCCTTTGTGGCCGGGGTAGGAGACATGTCGCGCACCCGCTTCCTGCTGTTTAATGCGGTGGGTGCCGTGCTGTGGGTGGGCTCGTTATTGATGGCCGGTTATTTTTTTGGCAACGTTCCGTTTATTAAGGGGAACTTGACCGCGGTCATCGTAGTCATTGTAGTAGTCACTTTGCTGCCGGTATTATTTGCTGGTTGGCGCTCACGGAACCATTCGCGCTAAGCGGTCGGCGCTTTTTACGAAGGATTTACTAATGAAAAAATATTCTGCAGCCCTTTTGTTCTGTTCTGCGTTTGCGGCTTTCGCAGTATGCGCGGCGCCCGAAACATTTACCTTAGAACCCAGTCATGTGTACCCGCATTGGTCTGTGCGCCATATGGGTTTCTCTCAGCTGCAAGGGCAATTTAATACCACAAGCGGTAAATTCACTCTTGATCGTGTGGCGCATAGCGGTCAAGTAGACGCAGTGATAGATGCCGCCTCCTTGGATTCCGGTCACGCCAAACGCGACCAACATTTGAAGGGGGAAGAGTTTTTTAATGTGGCCAAGTTTTCAACCATTACTTTTCACGCCAGCAACACCCGTTGGGACGGCGATCGTTTGGTAGCAGTGGATGGTGAGGTAACGGTTTTGGGTGTTACCAAACCCGTCAGCTTAACGGTCACCAACATGGCCTGCGGTGAAAACCCCATGGCCAAAACGCAATATCGTTGCGGTTTTGATGCCAACGCCACAGTGAAGCGTTCTGATTTTGGTATGAATTACGGCTTACCCCACATTGGCGATGAGGTGTTGTTGACCTTCGAAGTGGAAGGTATTCGCGACTAGGATGTGATTTTCTTGGCCAATGTAGCGGCCAATCCGATATAGGTTGCTGGCGTTAAGACCAGTAAGCGTTGGCGGTCTTCCTCTGGGATGGGTAGAGTGGCAATGAATTGACGGATCAGCGCTTCATCAATCACGTTACCGCGGGTCAGATCTTTTAAACGATCATAGGCGTTATCTACACCTGCTTTGCGCATTACTGTTTGAATAGGCTCGGCCAACACCTCCCACGCTTGGTTTAAGTCCTTCGCCATGCGCGCAGCATCGGCCTCTAATTTACCCAAACCCTTTAAGCAAGAATCGTAGCCCAATAGGCTGTAGCCCAAACCCACGCCCAAATTGCGCAACACGGTAGAGTCGGTTAAATCTCTTTGCCATCTGGAAATGGGCAGCTTCTCTGCCAAGTGGCCCAATAATGCATTGGCCAATCCTAGGTTGCCTTCGGAATTTTCAAAATCAATGGGGTTTACTTTATGCGGCATGGTGGAGGAACCCACTTCACCGGCTTTGAGTTTTTGCTTGAAGTAACCCAGCGAGATGTAACCCCATAGGTCGCGATCTAAATCAATCAGTATGGTATTGAAGCGACTAAAATCATGCATCAATTCGGCGATGGCATCATGCGGTTCTATCTGGGTGGTGTAGTGGTTAAATTCAATTCCAAAATCTTCCACAAAGTCGCGTGCAAACTTTTCCCAATCGAAGTTGGGGTAGGCTGAAAGATGAGCGTTGTAATTGCCTACAGCACCATTTATTTTTCCCAACAGACGGACATTCGCCACAGAGGCGCGCTGACGTTTGAGTCGCGCCACCACATTGGCCAATTCTTTGCCGGTGGTGGTGGGGGTGGCGGTTTGTCCATGGGTGCGCGATAACATGGGCACCTCGGCCAATTCATGAGCCAGTTGTATAAGCCGTGCAATGATGGAATCCATGGTAGGCAACAGAACCAAGTCGCGCGCGCCACGCAACATCAAGGCGTGCGAGAGATTGTTGATGTCCTCAGAGGTGCAGGCAAAGTGGATAAATTCCGCACCGGCCATCACCTCAGCATTGCTGGCTAATTTTTCGCGCAGCCAATATTCCATGGCTTTCACATCGTGGTTGGTGCGCACTTCAATGGCCTTAATTTGTGCCGCATCGGCTTCGCTAAAATCCGCCACAAGGCTATCGAGTTGCTGCACGGTATCAGGAGAAAAGGGCTTGAGTTCGACAATACCGGGGTGTGCCGCCAAGACCTTTAGCCACTGCACTTCAATGCGGACGCGATAATGAATAAGGGCGTATTCGCTAAAGAAAGGGCGTAAGGCATTCAGGCGCTCGCAATAGCGACCATCTAAGGGGGACAACGCGGTGAGTGCGGACAGGGACATGGCCAAGCAAGCCTTATGCGTCGTAGAAACCATCATTTTACCGCATTCTCGTCTTAGGAAGGGGTTAGGAAGGGGTCAGACCCCTGGCGGGGTCTGACCCCTAAACCACGTTAGCCTGATGTTATAATGAGCTCGTTATTCACCCCTTAAAGATTTTTGGCTCCTATGAAACTGTTTGGCTCAGTAACCAGTCCTTTTGCCCGCAAAGTGCGCGTGGTTTTGCTTGAAAAACATATTGAATTTGAATTTATCACCAACTCTATGGAAGGCGGTGAAAGCGCGCCTATCAATAACATAAACCCCTTAGGCAAGATTCCCGCCTTGCAATTGGATGACGGTTTAAGTTTATTTGATTCCCCTGTCATTGCTGAATATTTGGATAGCATAAATCCCGTGGGCCACCTTATTCCTGAACCGGCACGCGAGCGCACCATGGTAAAGCGTTGGGAAGCCCTGGCTGATGGTGTGCTGGACGCGGGAGTGTCCATTGTGTTGGAAATGCGCCGTCCTGAAAACGAGCGCAGTCCTGCTGCTATGGCGCGTCAAAAAGGAAAAATGGAGCGCGGAGTGGCGATGATGGCCAAAGAATTGGGCCCACGCACCAGCTGCACGGCGGACGCATTTAATTTGGCGGACATCGCCGTGGGTTGCACGTTATTGTGGTTGGATTTCCGTTTCCCTGAAATAACCTGGCGTGAGCAGTATCCTCATTTGGTCGTCTTGGTGGATAAGTTGGCGCAACGCAAATCATTCATTGATACGCCACCCAATCCTTAAATAGAAATTATCCCACCCCCCAAACACACCTCTCCTTGATAGAGCACCGCGGATTGGCCTGGGGTAACAGCCCATTGGGGAGTTTCAAATTCTAAGCGCATTTCATTGGGTGCCGTAAAGCTCAAGGTGCAGGGTGCATCGCTTTGGCGGTAGCGCGTCTTGGCCGCCAATTGCCCCTCTGGGGTCTGACCCCGGGTGGGGTCTGACCCCAAGGCTGACCCCAAGGCTGGCAAAGTTGGCGACGTGCCTGAAATCCAGGACAAATCCTGTGCCACCAACCAATCTTTTTCTAAAGCCGGGTGATCATGGCCTTGAACCACGGTCAGCACATTGGTGGTCATGTTTTTAGCCGCCACAAACCACGGTTCACCCTCACCCCCAATACCCAATCCTTGGCGTTGTCCGATGGTGTAGTACATCAATCCTTGGTGTTGTCCCACCACGCGACCGTCCAGGGTTTTCATGGGGCCCGGTTCAATGGGCAGGTAACGTTGTAAGAATTCACGGAAGGGTCGCTCGCCAATAAAACAGATACCGGTGCTATCTTTCTTTTCTGCAGTGGGCAGTCCCGCCTGACGCGCCAATTCCCGCACCTCTGTTTTGCGCAGGTGGCCCACAGGAAACAAGGTGTGGCGCAGCTGCGCTTGGTTTAAGCGATACAGAAAGTAGCTTTGGTCCTTGCTGGTATCCGCGCCACGCAACAGCTCAAAGCGCTCGCCTACTTGACGCACTTGAGCGTAATGCCCAGTGGCAATCCCATCAGCGCCCAACGCCATGGCATGGTCTAAGAAGGCTTTAAATTTGATTTCTGAATTACACAGCACGTCTGGGTTGGGCGTGCGTCCCGCTTTATATTCAGACAGAAAGTTTTGAAATACCCGATCACGATATTCTGCTGAAAAGTTCACTGCTTCAATCTCGATGTCTAAGCGATCGGCCACGGATGCAGCGTCCACCAAATCTTGGCGCGCCGTACATTCCTCGTCATCTTCCCAGTTCTTCATGAATAGGCCGATCACGTGATGCCCTTGTTCTTTCAGAAGCAGGGCCGACACAGAAGAATCTACGCCGCCGGAGAGGCCAACAACAATACGTTTAGGGGTCATGAGGGTTATTGTGGCTGATTACCACCAAAAGAAAAAGGCAGGGCGCAAACCCTGCCTTCTAAAGCGCTAAAGCAATCCATTAGTTGGCAGCTGGAGCGGTCTTCTTGGCTTTATGGTGTTTTTTATGTTTCTTTTTAGCAGGCTTGTCGGCAGGAGCCTTATCAGCAGCAGAGGCGCCCATAGGAGCGGCTGCAGGAGCAGCCATAGGGGCCATGGCAGCAGGTTTGGCAGCAGGAGAAGCCGGTGCAGCAGCAGGAGCGTCAGCGGCTACGGCGGAGAATGTTACAGCAGCAAAAAGGGCTGCCATGAGGGCAGAAATTAATTTAGACATGTGGATTCCTTTTAAAAAATATCAATCAACTAAACAAAAAATGTACAGCAATTCTAGGTGTCGCCATCCATTAACGCAAACACTATTGTACCCGTTGACCGCGCTTACTCAATAAACTCATAACCGGGCAAGGTGAGAAACTCTACGAAGTCCTCTGAGGTGGTTAAGGAGTCGAATAACGCGGCCGCCTCGCCATATTCGCCCGCGTTATAGGCGGCGTCGCCCAATTCGGCGCGAATCTTTTGCAGTTCAAAAGGAACCAAGGCGCGGAACAGCGTTACATCCACCTTACGTCCATCATTCAATACCCCATGGGGACTGCGAATCCATTGCCAAATTTGGGCGCGGGAAATTTCTGCCGTAGCCGCATCTTCCATTAGGTTGTGGATGGGCACGCAACCCACGCCTGCCAACCAGGAGCCCAAGTATTGCAGTCCGATGTTGATATTCATGCGCAGGCCGGTTTCGGTGATGGGGCCCGGTGGTGCAAAATCCATTAAGTCCGCGGCGCTGGTGCTTACATCATTGCGCAGGCGGGTAATTTGATTGGGTGTTTTTAAGTGCTGGTCAAACATTTCGCGCGCCAGCCCCACCAAACCCGGGTGCGCCACCCAAGTGCCGTCATAACCATCGGTGACTTCGCGGGTCTTGTCTTCGCGAACTTTGGTCATGGCCTTTTCATTGGCCGCACTGTCGTTTTTAATGGGGATTTGTGCCGCCATGCCACCCATGGCAAAGGTGCCGCGCCGGTGGCAAATTTTAACCAGCAGTAAGGCGTATGCACGCATAAAGGGTGAAGTCATGGTGACCAAGTTGCGGTCCGCCAAAATGAAGTGCGGGTCTTTGCGGAATTTTTTAATACAGCTGAAAATGTAATCCCAACGCCCAGCATTTAAGCCCACGCTATGCTGGCGCAACTCGTATAAAATTTCATCCATCTCAAAAGCAGCCAATACGGTTTCAATTAACACCGTAGCTTTAATACTGCCCATGGGAATGCCTAACGCTGTTTGAGCCGCCACAAACACATCGTTCCAAAGGCGTGCTTCTTCATGGCCTTCTAATTTGGGCAGATAAAAATAAGGACCGCTGCCGTTTGCCAACAGAGTTTTGGCGTTGTGGAAAAAATACAGAGCAAAATCGAACAAGCTGCCTGAAATAGGTTGGCCGTTCAGCAGTACATGTTTTTCGTTAAGATGCCAACCGCGCGGGCGTACAAATAACACCGCAGGTTTTTCGTTGAGGCGGTATTCGCGACCTTCAGGGTTGGTGAAGGTGATGGTGCGGTTTACCGCATCGCGAATGTTGATTTGACCGGACACCGAGTTCTCCCAGGTGGGCGTGGTGGAATCTTCAAAGTCGGCCATGAATACGTTGGCCCCTGAGTTCAGGGCGTTGATCACCATTTTGCGATCTGTGGGGCCGGTAATTTCCACGCGCCGATCCGTAAGGTCAGCGGGGTAGGGGGCTACGGTCCAATCGCCATTGCGAATGGCAGTGGTGTTGGGGTTAAAGTCGGGGCGAATGCCCGCATCAAACTGCGCTTGGCGCTCAATGCGTTTTTGCAATAAGTTCTGGCGACGGGGTTCGAATTCCTGGCACAACTGCTCTAAAAAAGCCAAGGCTGCGGGGGTAAGAATCTGGGCGAAGCCCCCATCTTGGCGGGATGTTAGGGTTAAACCGGAAGCTGAAGAAGCAGTGCTCATGGAATCCTCAAAAGGGGGCAAATTATTGCATCGCAATAATACACCCAAATTCAGTTGGGGTCAGACCCCCCCTGGGGTCAGACCCCAAGCGTTGCACAATAAAAATCCCACCCCGTTTCCGGGATGGGATCCATCGGGATCACCGATGGTGATCGTTTTAGTGGAACTGTTCCTCTTCGGTGGAACCGGTCAAGGCGGTGGTGGATGATGTGCCCCCTTGAATCACTTGCGTTACTTCATCAAAGTAACCGGTGCCCACTTCCCGTTGATGGCGGGTGGCGGTATAGCCAATTTTTTCTGCACCAAACTCGGCTTCTTGCAGCTTCACGTAAGAGGTCATGCCGTCCTTTGCGTAGCCATGGGCCAAATCGTACATGCCGTAGTTTAATGAATGGAAGCCGGCCAAGGTGATGAACTGGAACTTGTAACCCATGGCGCCCAATTCGCTTTGGAATTTGGCAATGGTGGCGTCGTCCAAATGTTTCTTCCAGTTAAAGGAAGGCGAACAGTTGTAGGCCAACATTTTGTTGGGGTACTTGGCACGAATGGCTTCAGCCCATTGACGGGCAAATTCCAAATCGGGCTTACCGGTTTCACACCACACCATGTCCGCCACTTCGGCATAGGCCAAGCCACGAGCAATAGAAGCCTCGAGGCCGTTGCGCACACGATAAAAGCCTTCGTTGGTGCGCTCGCCGGTGCAGAAGGGTTTGTCTAAAGGATCCACGTCCGAAGTAATGAGCGTTGCGGCTTCAGCATCGGTACGCGCCAACAGAATAGTGGGTACGCCCAGAATGTCGGCAGCAAAACGTGCAGCCACTAATTTTTGTACGGCTTCTTGCGTAGGCACCAAAACTTTGCCTCCCAAGTGACCACATTTTTTAGCGGCAGCCAATTGGTCTTCAAAGTGAACGCCCGCAGCGCCCGCTTCAATCATGGCTTTCATCAATTCATGGGCATTCAACACACCACCAAAGCCGGCTTCGGCATCGGCCACGATGGGGGCAAACCAGTCGATGCTGGTGTTGCCTTCGGCCCAATGCAGTTGATCCGCACGACGGAAGGTGTTGTTGATACGGCGCACCACGGTGGGCACTGAGCTAACGGCGTACAGGGATTGATCGGGATACATTTGCAACGAATCATTGGCATCACCCGCCACTTGCCAACCGGACAGGTAGATGGCTTTTAGGCCGGCTTTAACCTGTTGCATGGCCTGGTTGCCGGTTAAGGCGCCCAGGGTGGCCACGTAAGGCTGGGTGGTGCATAAATCCCAGAGTTTTTCAGCACCACGGCGCGCCAAGGTGTATTCAATTTGCAGGCTGCCCCGCAAACGAACCACGTCTTCGGCGGAGTAGGGACGGGTTACACCTTTCCAACGTGGGTTTTCAGCCCAATCTTTCTTCATATTTGCAATTTCTTGTTCAACGCGCATAGCCGTCTCCTAAAATACAATTCATTAATTAAATAGAAATATTTTTAAAGCGGTTTTTTGCAAACGATGATGCCATCGTCGTCTGCCACCACCTGGTCGCCCGGGTGGAATGTGATGCCGGCAAAAGTCACAGCAATATCAGCCGTGCCTTCGCCTTTCTTAACCGACTTGCGGGGGTGGGTTCCCAGAGCCTGTACGCCAATGGGCATACCGCTGATGGCCGCTGAATCACGTATACAGCCATACACAATAATTCCGGCCCAGCCATTTGTAACGCCTAAGTGGGCTAATTGGTCGCCTACCAAAGCGCAACGAAGGGATCCGCCTCCGTCAACAATAAGTACACGGCCGTTGCCTGGGGTGTCCAGGGCGGCCCGTACGAGGGTGTTATCTTCAAATACCTTAAGTGTGGCGATGGTGCCGCCAAAGGCGCTAATCCCCCCAAAATTACCCAGCAGGGGTTCGGCTACCGCCACGGCATCGCCATATTCATCGCAGATATCCGTGGTGCAAAAATTCATAAATGCTCCAAAAAAACCGGAAAAAGGGTTATAAAATTCTCTTTCCCGTCCATCTGAATAATGATATATCATATATAAGACATAGGACACAAGTATTTTTTTATAAGCCGGAGGAAACGAATCATGTATCAACACATTAAAGTCCCCACTGTTGGCGAAAAAATCCGTGTTAAATCAGACTATTCCATCGAAGTACCCGATCAACCCATCGTGTCTTTTATGGAAGGTGATGGGATTGGGGTGGATATCACGCCTGTCATGGTGGATGTGGTGAATGCGGCGGTTGCCAAGGCGTATGGTGGCAAGCGAAAAATCTCCTGGATGGAGGTGTACGCGGGCGAAAAGGCCGTGCGCGTGTATGGCGACAACGTCTGGTTACCCGAAGAAACGCTGCATGCCCTGCGCGATTACGTGGTCTCCATCAAAGGCCCCTTAACCACTCCTGTGGGCGGTGGTATTCGTTCTATCAATGTGGCCCTGCGCCAACAGCTTGATTTATATGTGTGCCTACGCCCCGTGCGTTGGTTTACGGGGGTGCCCAGCCCCGTGCGTGAGCCCCATAAAACCAATATGGTGATTTTCCGTGAAAACTCGGAAGATATTTATGCCGGCATTGAGTGGGAAGCAGAAACCCCCGAAGCGCGCAAACTGATCGAATTTTTACAAAAGGAAATGAAGGTTACGGCCATTCGCTTCCCCGCCACATCCGGTATCGGCATTAAGCCCGTTTCACGTGATGGCACTGAGCGCTTAATGCGCAAAGCTGTGCAATATGCCATTGATAACAAGCGCAAATCGGTCACTATTGTCCATAAGGGCAATATCATGAAGTACACCGAAGGGGCCTTTAAAAGTTGGGCCTACGCACTCTGTCAGAAGGAATTTGGTGCGCAGTTGTTGGACGGCGGCCCGTGGATGAAGCTGCCCAATGGCATCGTCATTAAAGACGTGATTGCGGACGCGTTCTTACAACAAATTTTACTGCGCCCTGATGAATACGATGTGATTGCCACGCTAAATTTAAATGGCGATTACATTTCTGATGCGCTGGCGGCTCAGGTGGGCGGTATTGGCATTGCCCCAGGCGCCAATCTCTCTGACGACATTGCTATGTTTGAAGCCACACATGGCACGGCACCCAAATACGCCGGCAAGGATTATGTAAACCCTGGTTCCATTATCCTCTCGGCAGAAATGATGTTGCGTCACATGGGGTGGCTGGAAGCGGCCGATGTGATTATTGCCTCTGTGGAAAAAGCCATTGCAGCCAAAACGGTGACCTATGACTTTGCCCGCTTAATGGAAAGGGCTCATCAGGTGTCTTGTTCAGGCTTTGGCAAAGCCATGATCAGCCATATGTAAGCAAAAGCCCCTGCTTAGGGCATAAAAAAACCCCTACCGAGGTAGGGGTTTTTTATAAGCTTTCGTCAGAAAGACTTAAGGACTAAGCGGCCTGAATATTGGATGCTTGTTTGCCCTTAGGGCCTTGGGTCACTTCAAAGCTCACTTTTTGACCTTCTTTCAGGGTTTTGAAACCGCCCATCTGGATGGCTGAGAAATGAGCAAAAAGATCTTCGCTGCCGTCATCGGGGGTAATGAAACCATAACCCTTAGAATCGTTGAACCACTTTACTGTACCGGTTGCCATTGTTTGCTTTCCTGTTTATAAATAGGGGCTTAAAACCCGAAAAAAGGTTTGAGTTTCAAGGCCAGCCAACGGGAGAACCGGTGATGCAGACAGCTTGAATCAAACTCCAACACACCTTTTATACAAATTCACAGCTAAAGTCAAGCAGTTAAGTGCAAATGGGGGGTAGGGGTCAGACCCCGCCCGGGGTCTGACCCCATAATGCCTATTGCGAAAAAATTCCAATTGGTTAGACTAAAAGCTATGCCTTCACGTCAACAAGCGACTCCGATTTTAGAAAAACAGCGCGCCAAAGCGAAACCTCCCGCGCTCTTTAATGTCGTACTGTTAAATGATGACTACACGCCCATGGAATTTGTCATACTGATCTTGCAGCAATTTTTTGCTTTAAATTTAGAAGCGGCCACCCGGGTGATGTTGGCCGTGCATACGGAAGGGCGCGGTGTATGTGGCACCTACCCGCGTGATTTGGCAGCATCGAAGGTTAATCGGGTAAAAGAATTTGCCAGACAACATCAGCATCCGCTGCAATGCGTGATGGAGGAAAACGGAACATGATTGCCCAAGAACTGGAAGTAAGCCTGCATATGGCTTTTGTGGACGCGCGGCAAAAACGCCACGAGTTTATTACGGTGGAACATCTGCTGCTGGCCCTGATGGATAACCCCTCAGCGGCAGATGTGTTGCGCGCTTGTGGCGCCAATATCGATGGTTTGCGTAAAGAATTGGCTCAGTTTGTTGCCGAACATACTCCCACGGTGCCCGGTGACGGCGAAGTGGATACACAGCCCACCTTGGGTTTTCAGCGCGTCATTCAACGCGCCATTTTGCACGTGCAATCCTCGGGTAAAAAAGAAGTCACGGGCGCCAATGTGTTGGTGGCCATTTTTGGTGAGAAAGACTCGCACGCGGTGTACTTTTTACACCAACAAGGGATTAGTCGCCTGGACATGGTGAACTTCATCGCCCATGGCATCGCCAAAGTACCGCAAGGCACACCGCGCGAAGAACCCGCCGTGGAGGGTGAAGCAGAGCCTGCCGCAGGAGGTGCCCTGCAAAGCTTTACCTTAAATCTTAATGCTCAAGCGGTGGCGGGCAAGATTGACCCGCTGATTGGCCGCGACCGTGAAGTGGAACGGGTTATTCAAGTGCTGTGCCGCAGGCGCAAAAACAATCCTTTGTTGGTGGGTGAGGCAGGCGTGGGCAAAACCGCTATTGCCGAGGGTTTGGCTGCGCGTATTGTGGCTGGCGATATTCCTGAAATATTGGCTCAATCCACCGTCTACTCGCTGGATATGGGTGCTTTGTTGGCGGGAACAAAATATCGTGGTGATTTTGAACAACGCTTGAAGGCGGTCTTAAAGCAGTTGCAAGAAGACCCCAACAGCATGCTGTTCATCGATGAAATCCACACGCTGATTGGCGCCGGAGCCGCGTCGGGGGGCACTTTGGACGCCTCTAACCTGTTGAAGCCCGCGCTTTCAAAAGGGTCTTTGCGTTGCATTGGGGCCACCACCTATAACGAATACCGCAGCATTTTTGAAAAAGACCATGCGCTGTCACGGCGTTTTCAAAAAATTGATGTGGAAGAGCCTACGGTGGATGAGACCATACAAATTCTGCGCGGCTTAAAATCGCGTTTTGAAAGTCACCATGGTGTGCGTTACAGCGAGACTGCGCTGACCAGCGCTGCTGAATTATCCGCGCGTTTTATTAACGACCGTCATTTGCCCGACAAAGCCATTGATGTCATTGACGAGGCGGGAGCGGCACAGCGTATCTTACCAAAATCAAAACAACGCAAAGTGATTGGTAAGGGCGAAATTGAAGAGGTGGTGGCGAAGATTGCACGCATTCCGCCGCGCAACGTGTCTAGCGATGATCGCAATGCATTAAAAACCCTAGACCGTGATTTAAAAGCGGTGGTGTTTGGTCAAAACAAAGCCATCGATGCCTTGGCCGCCGCCATTAAAATGTCACGCAGTGGTTTGGGTAATCCGCAAAAACCCATTGGGGCTTTTTTGTTTTCCGGCCCCACAGGCGTGGGCAAAACCGAAGTGGCGCGGCAATTGGCTTACACCTTAGGTGTGGAGCTGATTCGTTTTGATATGTCGGAATATATGGAGCCCCACGCAGTATCGCGCTTAATTGGTGCACCCCCGGGTTATGTGGGTTTTGATCAAGGCGGACAATTGACTGAAGCCATTACCAAGCACCCCTATTCGGTGTTGCTGTTGGATGAGATTGAAAAAGCGCACCCGGATATTTTTAACATCCTGTTGCAAGTGATGGATCACGGTACACTCACCGACAACAACGGGCGCAAGGCCGATTTTCGCAATACGGTAATCGTCATGACCACCAATGCTGGGGCGGATACGCTGACCAAGTCCGATATGGGCTTCTTGAAAGGTGAGCGCCGCGGCGATGAAATGGCGGATATTAAGCGCACCTTTACGCCTGAATTCCGCAATCGCTTGGATGCCATTATTTCCTTCGCCAGCCTCGATCAAGACGTCATCATGCAGGTGGTGGATAAATTCTTACTGCAGCTAGAAGCGCAGTTGCAAGAAAAACGTGTAGAGGCCACCTTTACTGACGCGCTGCGTCACTACCTGGCGAAGAAAGGGTTTGATCCGCTTATGGGTGCGCGCCCTATGGCACGCCTTATCCAGGACGCCATTCGTCGTGCCTTGGCCGATGAATTGCTGTTTGGACGTCTGGCCTCAGGCGGCAAGGTGATTATTGATGCTGAAGGGGAAGACGGCGTGGTGCTGAAATTTGAAGAAATCCCTGCTGAAGCCGTGCATTAAGCGTTTAAACAGCCACCGCCATGACGATATGGGGGTGTGATTGGTAGTGTTCAATCTCAAAATCTTCAAAGCGATAATCAAACAGTGAATCCGGCTTGCGCAAAATCTTCAGCGTGGGCAAGGCGTAGGGCGTGCGTGTGAGTTGTTCGCGCACCGCCTCCACATGATTTAAATAAATATGGCAGTCGCCACCGGTCCAAATAAAATCGCCCGGCAACAACCCGCTTTGCTCGGCCATTAAATGGGTAAGCAGGGCGTAGGACGCTATGTTAAACGGTACGCCCAAACCTGCATCGCAGGAGCGCTGATAGAGCTGACAGGACAAGCGCCCCTCGGCCACATAAAATTGGAACAGCAGGTGGCAAGGGGGTAACGCCATTTGATTGACTTCACTGACATTCCAGGCGGACACCACCATGCGACGAGAATTTGGATTGCCGCGCAACTGCTGCAGCACTTCTGAAATTTGGTCCACCACTTGACCATCCGCACCTTGCCAGCGGCGCCATTGTTTGCCGTATACGGGCCCCAAATTGCCTTCGGCATCGGCCCATTCATCCCAAATGCTGACACCGTTTTCTTTTAGGTAGCCGATGTTGGTGTTGCCGGAAAGAAACCAAATCAATTCATGAATAATTGAGCGCAGATGCAACTTCTTGGTGGTGACCAGCGGAAACCCTGCGCTTAAATTAAAGCGCATCTGATAGCCAAACAGACTGACAGTGCCCACGCCCGTGCGGTCGGTCTTTTGCACGCCGGTGGTTAAAATGTCGTCTAAGAACTGAAGATACTGTCGCATGGGCGCATGATAACATTGCCGCTATGCAAACATGCCCTCCACCAAAAGCCTTATCCGGCCCCCCCCATCGTTGGCCTGCCCAAGGCGTGCGCCACGCTCTGGTGGTGTTGACCGAAGCCCCGCAGGCCCAACATAACATTCCCGGTTTTGACGTGTTGATGGCGGTATTGCGTCGTCAAAATGAGAAACCTGAATTACTGTGCAAGCAACCCATTAGCGCGGAAGTGGGTGACGGCGTGATGATCTCTTGGGTATGGGTTAACTCAACCCTTAGCCGTTTTGAGCAGCAAAGCGTGCTGTGCGCGGGCTTAAAGCCGTTGCTGGCCGAGCACCCGCAAAGCTGTGCGCTGGTACTCACCGGCCCTGAGCGCGAAGCGGTGGCGGGGTTGGCGCTGTACTGTGTGTGGGTCAATGGGGCCGCCCTGCCCAGTCGTAAAAAAACCAAACCCACGGCGTTGCGCACCGTGTTTGTGCAGGGCGTGCGCGATCTGTCGCGCTTTGCTGCCCCTCGGGCCACAGCACAGGCCAATACCTTGACGCGCGAACTGACCTTATGGCCACCCAATGAATTAACCCCCGCCCATTACCGGCGGCGCATTCGGTCACTGGCGCGCCAGCAAGGTTGGGCTGTGCGGGAATATTCCTTGGCACGCCTTAAAACCATGGGAGCAGGCGCTTTTGTGGCGGTGGCTCAAGGCAGCGCGGATCAGGATGCAGCCATTGTGCATTTAAGCTATCGCGGGCCAGGCGCCACGCGGCGCATGGCCTTGGTGGGCAAGGGCATTTGTTTTGATACCGGCGGGCATAACCTCAAGCCGGCCAAATATATGTATGGCATGCATGAGGACATGAATGGTTCGGCGGTGGCCTTAGGGATATTAAGTGCCGTCACCGCATTGCGCCTGCCCGTGAACATTGATTGCTGGTTGGCTTTGGCGCAAAACCACATCAGTGCAGAGGCCTATAAACAAAACGACGTGGTGCGCGCCTTAAACGGCACCACCATTGAAATTGTCCACACGGATGCGGAAGGGCGCATGGTGTTGGCCGACACCTTAAGCCTTGCCGCACGTTTAAAACCAGAATTAATGGTGGACTTTGCAACCTTGACGGGCAGTATGCACACGGCCCTGGGCAGTCGCTACAGCGGCATCTTCGCCACCACCCCAGCGCTGGCGGCGTTGGCCACTCACGTGGGGGATGTCTGCGGCGAGCGGGTAGTCGTCTTTCCTCTAGCAAAAGATTACGACCCTGCCTTGGACAGCAAAATAGCCGACATTAAGCAATGTACTGCCGAGGGGGAAGCGGACCATATTCTGGCGGCGCGCTTCTTATGGCGCTTTATTGGGCAGTCACCCTGGGTGCATATGGACCTCTCGGCCTCCCGCAATGAGGGCGGGTTAGGGGCTGTAGGCTCGGATGTGACGGGGTTTGGCGTAAACTGGGGGGTGCACTTTGTGGACAATTGGCTAAAAAACAAGCTATAATTGAGGTCTTGAATTGTAATTGTTCCAAAAAAGTGGGCTTCGAGCCCATTTTTTATTGGTAAACGCTGTTGACGAGGAATGCCGCTGGTATGGATGCTGCTGGCCTGATAGAAAAAACCGTTACCGGTCTGGGTTATGAGTTTGTAGACCTAGAGCGGGCTGGACGGGGGTTATTGCGGGTGTTTATTGACCGGCCGCAAGGGATTGGCGTTGAGGATTGCGCCTTGGTCAGCAACCAGCTCACCCGTCTGTTTGAAGTGGAGGGGGTGGATTTTGACCGTTTGGAGGTGTCCTCTCCGGGTTTAGACCGCTCTTTAAAGAAGGTTGAAGATTTTGTTCGGTTTCAGGGACGTGAGGTGAAATTGCGCCTGCGCATTCCTAAGGCCGGACAACGGAATTTTATGGGTCGTGTGGTTTCGGTGTCTGGAACCACGCTCACCCTAGAGGCAGAAGGTGTGTTGATTGAGATTGAGGTGGCCGAAATAGATCGAGCCAATCTCGTACCAGAGATTTGAGGGAGGCGTTATGAGCAAGGAAGTGCTGATGTTGGTGGATGCCCTGGCCCGTGAAAAGAATGTCGATACGGACATTGTCTTTTTGGCACTAGAGATGGCGCTCGCCTCGGCGACCCGAAAGAAACATGGCGAAGACGACATCGAAGTGCGGGTGGAAGTGGACCGTGAAAACGGCGACTTTAACTCTTATCAGGTGTGGCGCGTGGTACCGGACGCCGAATGGCTGTCTGAGTTCCAAGAAATGCCTATGTCGCAAGCCGTGTTGCGCAACCCAGACATCCAACCCGGTGACGTGATTGAAGATCCGCTGGAACCCATCGACTTTGGTCGTATTGGGGCACAAGCTGCTAAGCAAGTTATTTTCCAAAAAATCCGCGATGCTGAGCGCGAGCAAATCTTAAACGACTTCTTGGACCGCAAAGAAAGCCTAGTCACCGGTACCGTGAAGCGCCTGGAGCGTGGCAGCGCCATTATCGAATCCGGTCGTATTGAGGCCTTATTGCCGCGCGACCAAATGATTCAAAAAGAAAACCTGCGTGTGGGCGATCGTGTGCGCGGTTATCTGGCACGGGTAGAGCGTGTGGGCCGCGGTCCGCAACTGATCCTCTCGCGCATCGCCCCAGAATTTATTACCAAGCTGTTTGAGTTGGAAGTGCCAGAAATTGAAGAAGGATTGCTGGATATTAAATCCGCCGCACGGGACCCCGGTATCCGCGCCAAGATTGCGGTGAAGTCCAACGATCGTCGCCTCGACCCTATCGGCACATGCGTGGGCATGCGCGGTTCGCGCGTGCAAGCCGTCACCGCCGAATTGGGTGGCGAACGGGTAGATATTATTCTGTGGTCGGAAGATCCTGCCCAGTTTGTTATTAACGCTCTGGCCCCTGCAGAAGTGAATTCCATTCGTGTGGATGAAGATGCACACAGCATGGATGTGGTGGTGGATGAAGAGCAATTGGCTCAAGCCATTGGCCGCATGGGTCAAAACGTCCGCTTGGCCTCCGAATTGACGGGCTGGGAACTGAACATCATGACCCAAGATCAGGCGCAAGAAAAAGACAGCGCCGAATCCACGCATCTGCGTGATTTGTTTGTGCGCAGCTTGGATGTGGATCAAGACGTAGCCGACATTCTGATTCAAGAAGGCTTTAGCTCTTTAGAAGAAGTGGCGTATGTACCCATTAATGAAATGTTAGAAATTGAAGCGCTGGACGAAGGCACTGTAAATGAATTGCGCAGCCGCGCACGCAGCGCGCTGCTCACCGAAGCTATTGCCTCTGAAGAGCGGGTAGAAAACGCCGCAGAAGATTTGCAGAACATGGTGGGAATGGATGCTGAAACCGCGATCTTGTTTGCAGCCAAGGGCGTCACCACGGTTCAAGAGCTGGCCGATTTGGCTGCGGATGAATTGTCTGAATTGACAGGTATTGATGAAGAGCGTGCCAGAGCTCTCGTCATGACGGCGCGTGCGCCGTTATTTGAGTAAAGCATCGGAGAATTGAATGGTCAAAGCAACAGTCGCTGATTTTGCAGTAGAACTAAAAGTAACTCCCGAAAAGCTGCTTGAGCAGTTAAAGGCGGCGGGTGTTACTAAGTCCGCTGCAGGCGACGTCATTAGTGAGAAAGACAAAACGCAAATGCTGGACCATATGCGTGAGCAACATGGTCGTTCCGAAACCAAGACGCGCATCACCATTACCCGCAAGCAAACCAGCGAAATCAAGAAGTCCGATAGCGCAACCGGCAAGGCCCGCACCATTCAAGTGGAAGTGCGCAAAAAGCGCGTATTGGTAAAGCGCGATTCACCTGATGAAGTTGAGGTCCAAGTAGTTGCGCCAGCGGTGGAAGAAATTCCTGAACCAATAGTAGAAATTATTCCTGAGCCGGTGGTGATTGCAGAGGCTGCCCCTGAAGCGGTGGCTACGCCATCCATTCCATCCCCACCATCCTCCCCAACGCTGCCTGTGGATGCCAGTCAACGCAGCTTGCGAGATGCTGAAGACGCGCGTCAAGCGGAACTGAGAGCGCGCCAGTCGGCGGATGTGCAAGATAAGCAAGCGCGCGTTCGCGCTAAAAAAGAAGCCGAAGAAAAAACGGTGATTGATGCCGCCGCCGCTGTGCTAGCAGCCGCAACAAAGGCTGCCGCTAAACCTGTAGAAAAGTCAGGCACCTTGCATCGTCCCGCAGCAAAACCCGATGACAAGACCGCCAAGAAGCCGGGTAAAAAAACCGATAAACCCACCACCTGGATGGACGACGGCAACAAACGTCGCGGGCTTAAAACCCGTGGGGATACTTCTAGCGGAACCGCCTGGCGCGATCCGCGCGGCCGCCATGCGAAAAGTCATAAGGCTGATGAGGGTGAGCACGCCTTCTCAGCGCCCACCGAGGCCATTGTTCATGAAGTGCTGGTCCCTGAAACCATCACCGTGGCCGTGTTGGCCCAGAAGATGACCGTGAAGGCGGCAGAAGTGATCAAGACCCTCATGAAGATGGGCATGATGGTGACCATCAATCAAGTGCTGGACCAAGAAACCGCCATGATTGTGGTGGAAGAAATGGGCCACATTGCCAAACCCGCACGTCTGGACGACCCCGAATCGCTGTTGGCTGAAACCGGCGGCACCCACGTGGATGCCATTTTAGAACCGCGCGCACCCGTGGTTACCGTAATGGGCCATGTGGATCATGGCAAAACCTCCTTGCTGGATTATATTCGCCGCACCCGTGTGGCCAGTGGTGAAGCCGGTGGTATTACCCAACATATTGGCGCTTATCACGTAGAAACTGCGCGTGGTATGGTTACCTTCCTCGATACTCCTGGCCATGAAGCGTTTACCGCCATGCGGGCGCGTGGTGCAAAAGTGACCGACATCGTCATTCTGGTAGTAGCAGCGGACGATGGCGTGATGCCACAAACCATTGAAGCCATTCACCACGCCAAGGCCGCACAAGTGCCGGTGGTGGTGGCGGTAAATAAGATGGATAAGCCTGAAGCCAATTTTGAGCGCATCAAGAATGAATTGGTGGCGCAAGGCGTGTTGCCTGAAGAGTACGGCGGCGACGCGCAGTTTGTGCAAGTGTCGGCCAAGACCGGAGATGGCATTGATAAGCTGTTGGAATCTGTGCTGCTGCAAGCGGAAGTGCTGGAACTTAAAGCGGCGCGCAATATTCCCGCCAAAGGCATCGTAATTGAGGCACGCATCGACAAAGGCCGCGGCCCTGTGGCCACCATTCTGGTGCAAACCGGTACTTTGCGTCGTGGGGATATGGTGTTGGCCGGCGCATCCTATGGTCGTGTGCGAGCCATGTTGGACGAAGCGGGCAACGCCATTGAAGAAGCGGGTCCTTCTATTCCAGTAGAAATTCAAGGTCTCACGGAAGTGCCCGTGGCCGGCGAAGATATGATGGTGTTAAATGACGAGCGCAAAGCGCGCGAAATTGCATTGTTCCGTCAAGGCAAGTTCCGCGATGTGAAGTTGGCACGCAAACAATCTGCCAGTCTTGAAAACATGTTCGAGAATATTGCCGATGGCGGCGTGAAAAGCCTGTCCTTAATTATTAAAGCAGACGTGCAAGGTTCATACGAAGCCTTGACGCAATCTTTGCAAAAAATATCCACCGATGAAGTGCGCGTGAACATTGTGCATGCAGCGGTAGGGGGTATTACAGAATCGGATGTAAACTTGGCGCTGGCCTCGAAAGCAGTGATTATTGGCTTTAACACCCGGGCCGATGTTACTGCGCGCAAACTTATCGCCAGTACCGGCGTGGATGTGCGCTACTACGACATTATCTACAACGCGGTGGACGAAGTGAAAGCGGCTTTATCCGGCATGCTCTCCCCAGATAAGAAAGAAAATATCACGGGCCTGGTGGAAATTCGCGAAGTGTTCCGCATTTCTCGTGTGGGTTCTGTAGCCGGCTGCTATGTATTGGATGGCACCATCAAACGCTCTGCGGGTGTGCGTCTGTTGCGTGACGAAGTGGTGATCTTTACTGGTGAATTAGATTCCTTGAAGCGCTTTAAAGACGACGTACGGGAAGTGAAGGCCGGTTTTGAATGTGGTTTATCCCTTAAAAATTACAACGACATTGAAGTGGGCGATAAGCTGGAAGCTTTTGAAGTGGTTGAAATCGCGCGCTCCCTCTAAACATGAGCGCCTTCCTCAGATCGCGCCGCATTGGCGACCAAATCCACAAAGACTTGGCCGACCTTATCAGTCGCGAACTAAAAGACCCTCGCCTAGGCATGATCACGGTGACGGCGGTGGAAGTGACCAACGATTATTCCCATGCCAAAATTTATGTCAGCTCGTTGCAAGGCAATGAAGTGCTGGCGCGTTCGCTAGAAGCCTTGCAAGATGCCGCAGGTTTTTTGCGCAATCAACTGGGCAAACGCCTGTCTATTCGCACGTTGCCCGCTTTGCATTTTGTGGCAGATGTTTCTCTAGATCGCGCCATTGCTCTCACCACCTTGATTGACGAGGCGGTGGCCTCGGATGACCAACACCCCAAATCCTGAGGCGCCCTCAACGCCTCGTCTGCCGCGCCGGAACATTACAGGCGTGCTGTTGCTGGATAAACCTTTTGGCCTTTCCTCTAACGCTGCGTTGCAACGCGCACGCAATTTATTCGGCGCATTGAAGGCGGGTCATACGGGTACGCTCGATCCACATGCCACTGGTTTGCTGCCTTTATGTTTTGGCGAAGCCACCAAGTTTTCGGGATGGTTGCTTGATGCACCTAAGGGTTATGAAGCCCAAATCCGTTTGGGTTATACCAGCACCACAGCCGATGGCGAAGGTGAGATTACGGCGCTGCATCCCTACGCGGGCAGTCCTGCTGAACTAGAAAAAATCCTGCACTCGTTTTTGGGTCATCAAACCCAACAACCCCCCATGCATTCAGCGCTGAAACTAAATGGAAAACCGCTCTACAGTTATGCCCGTGCTGGCCTTGAGGTGGAGCGCGTGGCACGCGCCATTGAGGTGATGTCGCTTAATCTGTTGCAGTGGCAGGATGAGCTGCTAACCATTGAGGCGAAAGTTAGCAAAGGCACCTATATTCGCGTGCTGGTTGAAGATATGGGTCGTGCCTTGGGTTGCGGGGGGTACTTATCTGCCTTGCGCCGCACCCAGACCGGCCCTTTTTCACTGCACAGCGCTGTTACCCTAGAACAACTGCAACACATGAGTCTGGCGCAACGAGAAGCCTGCTTACTGCCGGCGGATGCCATGCTGCCGGACGTGCCGCGCCTCGATCTGAATGCTGAGCAATCGGAGCATATTCGTCACGGGCGCGATATCTCTTGGCCTATTACAGCACCCCATGAAAGCGGCGCGCGTTACCGCGTCTATTCTCATGAGCAGTTCTTCCTGGGGGTCTGCGAAATAACAGACCAGCAGAAATTGCACGCCGCGCGTTTAATGGCAGAAGAATATTTGGAACCAACACTCGTAAAACCTGTCACATTTGTGAGCTAATCATGCGCCATCGACAACATCAAAATACCGACAACTTACTCTCGCCCAATCGCTTTGGTAGTGGGGACTGGGGTGCTATTCGCGGTCTGCTGCCCTATCTCATGGAGTTTAAAGGGCGCGTGGCGGCAGCATTGCTGTTTCTTATTATCGCCAAGCTGGCCAACGTGGGTGTGCCTTTAGCGCTAAAATCCATTATTGATACCTTGGATACCAAGCAGGCCATTCTGGCGTTGCCGGTACTGCTGATCGTGGGTTACGGTGCGCTGCGTTTTTCCACCACCTTGTTTAACGAATTGCGCGATGGCGTGTTTGCCAAAGTCACGCAACGCTCCATTCGCCGCATTGCACTCTCTGTGTTTCGCCATTTGCATGGGCTTAATTTGCGTTTTCACTTAGAGCGCCAAACCGGCGGCATGTCGCGTGACATTGAGCGCGGCACACGCGGTATTGAAAGCTTGATGCGCTTTACCTTGTTTAGCATTCTGCCCACCTTGGTGGAAATGTGCTTGGTGGGCGGTATCTTGGCCTGGAAGTACGACGTGTGGTTTGCGGTTATTACTGTGTTCACCTTGGTGGTGTATGTAACGCTCACCATCGTCATTACGGAGTGGCGCACGGCCTTTCGTCGGCGTATGAATGAGCTGGACTCCAAAGCCAACACGCGCGCCATTGATAGCTTGTTAAATTACGAAACCGTAAAGTATTTTGGCAATGAAGATTGGGAAACTGAGCGCTATGATGAAAACCTGCGCAAGTGGGAAGAGGCCTCGGTTAAAAGCCAAACCTCTCTAGCCGCCTTAAATGCTGCGCAAAGCTTGATTATTGGCATTGGTTCGGTAGCACTGATGTACCGCGCGGCGGATGGCGTGATGATGGGGCGCTTAACCTTGGGCGATTTGGTGTTGATTAACGCACTCCTGCTGCAACTCTATATTCCCCTTAATTTCTTGGGCGTGATTTATCGCGAAATTAAGCAGGCCTTGGCGGATATGGATCGTATGTTCCGCTTGCTGAATGTAAACAGTGAAATTAAAGACGCACCCAATGCGGCGCCTCTCGCGGTGGGGCAGGGCGCGCTTCTTTTTGAGAATGTGCACTTTAGTTACGATCCAAGACGCGAGATTTTAAAAGGCGTCGATTTTGAAATTCCGCCCGGCCATAAGGTGGCGGTGGTGGGGGCTAGCGGTGCGGGTAAATCCACCTTACTGCGTTTGCTGTTTCGCTTTTATGAAGTAACCGGTGGCGCCATCACCATTAACGGTCAAGACATTCGAACCGTCACGCAGCAATCTTTGCGTGCAGCCATTGGTATTGTGCCGCAAGACACTGTGCTGTTTAACGACTCGGTGTATTACAACATTGCCTACGGCCGCCCTGAGGCCACGAAAGATGAAGTGATACGCGCGGCACAGGCGGCCCATATTCACGATTTCATACACTCGCTGCCCGATGGCTATGACACACAAGTGGGCGAGCGCGGCCTTAAATTATCCGGCGGCGAAAAGCAACGCGTGGCCATTGCGCGCACGTTATTAAAGCGTCCACAGGTGTTGGTGTTTGACGAAGCCACCTCGGCCCTAGACTCCAAATCTGAAAAAGACATACAAGCAGAACTGGCCTTAATTGCCCGCGACCACACCACTTTGGTGATTGCCCACCGCCTTTCTACCATCGTGGATGCGGACCAAATTTTGGTGATGGAGGGCGGAGCCATCATCGAGCGCGGTCGCCATGAGGCCCTTTTGGCCCAAAATGGCGCCTATGCCCGTATGTGGATTTTGCAACAGAAGCAGAATACTGTTGCGTAAGCGGCTGATTTTTTGTATTGTTAGGGCAATGCATTGGTTGAGGAAGTATGGATAACTTAAATAAAGGCTTTGCCCGCTTTGTTTTACTGGCCGTTGTGGCCTTGTCCACCGTGGTGGCCTTGCCTGCCCAGGCGGCCCAACCCCATCGGCACCGTGTGGCAGCTGCGGCGGATCCTGACCATATATCCTTGCTCTCGTCCACCGCTCTCGTCATTGATCAGACCAATCAGCAAGTGCTCTACTCCAAAAACCCCGACCCCATTCACCCCATTGCCTCCATTACCAAGCTGATGACCGCCTTGGTGGTATTGAATTCCAAGCAAGACCTCAACGAGGAACTGGTGGTCACCAATGAAGATGTGGATGGCTTGCGCAATACCAGCTCTCATCTGCGCGTGGGCGCCCATGCCAGCCGTATGGACTTTTTGCGCATGGCCTTAGTGGCCTCCGAAAACCGTGCCGCCGCCGCCTTGGGCCGCAATTACCCCGGTGGCATTACGGCCTTTGTGGCACAGATGAACGCCGAAGCGCAGAGTCTGGGCATGGCCAACAGTCATTTTGAGGATTCCTCGGGGCTTCATGGCGGTAATGTGTCCACGGCACAAGACCTGGCCACCTTGGTGCAAGCAGGTTTCCAGCAGCCCCTTATTCGCGACATCACCACCACCGCCACCGTATCAGTACCCGTGGGCCTGCGCGGACGTGCCGTAACTTTTCACAACACCAACCCCTTGGTGGCCCAGAGCAACTGGGATATCGGCCTGTCTAAAACGGGTTTTATCAATGAATCCGGCCAATGCCTCGTGATGCAAGCCACCATTACCGGCCATTCCATGGTGATTGTGTTGCTCGATTCTCATGGCCACCATGCCCGCATTGGCGATGCCAACCGCGTCCGCCATTGGCTGGAAGCCCGCAGCCGTTTGACGGTTAGCCAACTCTGATTTAACGTCCTAAGACCACCATGCGCGTCGGTCTATTTGTCACTTGTCTTGTAGACCTGATGCGTCCTCGCATCGGCTTTGCCACGCTTAAATTATTGCAAAATTCGGGCTGTGAGGTGGTGGTGCCTGAGGGCCAAACCTGTTGTGGTCAGCCGGGCTTTAATTCCGGTGACCGTGAATCGGGACGTCTGTTGGCGCAACGTTTCTTGAAAGATTTCGAATCTTTTGACTATGTGGTCATTCCCAGTGGCTCTTGCACAGGCATGATTCGCCACCATTATGCCCAACTATTCCCCGCAGACCCCGCACTCCAAAAACGCATCAATGCGCTCTCAGCGCGTACCTACGAGCTCACCCAATTTCTGCACACCGTACTGCACATCCAAAACCTGCACAGCAGTTTTAAAGGCAACATCACCTACCACGACTCCTGCTCCGGTCTGCGCGAGTTGGGTATTAAATTGCAGCCCCGTCAACTGATCGGCCAAGTGGCGGGTGCACAGCTGCGCGAAATGGAGAAGCCTGAAACCTGTTGCGGTTTTGGTGGCGCGTTCTCCATCAAATTGGGCGACATCGCCTCGCGCATGGCGGATAACAAATGCCAGGACGTTCAGGCTTCTGGGGCGGACGCCATTGTGGGTGGGGACTTGGGCTGCTTACTCAACATTGAAGGACGCTTGCGCCGCATGGGCGATGAGTCCACCCAAGTGCTGCATGTGGCGGAAGTATTGGTGGGGCCTGAAGCGTTGGCTGATTTGGGCGAAGACTAGACATGTTGCTCACCTCTTTCTCGTTCAAATCCAACGTCAAGAAAAAACTCGTTGATCCAGTGCTGCAAAAAAACATGAAGCGCTTTGGTGGCCGTTTTGTGATTGCGCGCGCGGAAGTGATGAAGGAAGTGGATAACCTAGAAGATATCCGCGTGGCTGCTGCGGCTATTCGCGATGGCATTTTAGCCAACCTCGATAGTTATTTAATCACTTTTGAAGAGCGCGCTCAGGCCCGTGGCACCACGGTGCATTGGGCGGAAACCGCGCAGGATGTAAACCGCATCCTCATTGAAATCGCTAAGGCCAATGGTGTGCGCAAGATTGTAAAGTCCAAGTCCATGGTAAGCGAGGAGTCGGGCCTTAATGATGCCGTGGCTGCTGCGGACATGCAGGTTATTGAAACTGATTTAGGCGAATATATTCTGCAGTTGGCGGACGAACCCCCCTCGCACATCATTGCCCCCGCCATTCATAAGAATGTGGAGGAGGTGGCGGAACTCTTCTCAAAGCACCACCACACCCCGCGTCAAACGAATATTCCGGCGCTCTGTCGCGAAGCGCGCGAACAGCTGCGCCCGCATTTTATTTCGGCGGACATGGGCATTTCCGGCGGTAATTTTTTAATTGCCGAAACCGGCTCCGTGGTGATTGTCACCAACGAGGGTAATGGGCGCATGGTGACCACCTTACCCAAAATTCACGTGGCCATTACCGGTATTGAAAAAGTATTACCCACCTTAAATGATTTATCCACCATTCTGCGCCTGCTGCCACGCTCCGCCACGGGGCAGTCCATTACAAATTATGTGTCCATGCTTACAGGGCCCAAGGGGGCTGACGATGTGGACGGCCCCGAGCAATCGCATATTATTTTGGTGGACAGTGGCCGCTCACGATTATTGGGCACCGAACTGCAACGCGCGCTGCGTTGCATTCGCTGTGGAGCCTGCATGAACCATTGTCCGGTGTACCAAAACATTGGCGGCCACGCTTACGGCTGGGTGTACCCGGGCCCCATAGGTGCGGTGCTAACACCCTCATACGTGGGTCTTAAAAATGCGCTGGATTTGCCACAGGCCTCCACGCTTTGCGGCGCCTGCGAAGTGGTCTGTCCAGTGAAGATTCCTTTGCCCGAGCTCATGCGCGTGTTGCGTGAACAGTCATTCGAGCAACGCCTGCGCCCTTGGTCTGAACGCTTCTCTATTGGTGTTTGGCGCACCATGGCCAATCACCCGCGCGTGTACGCACGCTTTGCTCAAGTGGCGGCACGTCTGCTGCACCTCATGGGTGGCAAGAAGGGGTTGCTGCATTGGCTGCCGGGCTTGGATGGTTGGACCGATGGGCGTGATATGCCGGCCCCAACGGGCAAAACGTTCCGTGAACTCTACGCCAAGAGAAAATCTTGAGCGCGCGCGATAACATCTTGGCACGGGTGCGCCGTGGTTTAAATCTGCCCGGTGATGTGCCGGGTGCGGAGCGCTCAGAGGTGTTGCGCGCCATTAATGATAACGCCCGTGGCCCACGCCCCACCTACGGTTGGACTGATCACGCGGAACGTTTTTCTCTGCGCTCAAAAATGCTGTCCACCACCGTGGACCGTGTGGCCACCTTGAATGATGCGCCCGCTGCTGTGGTGCGCTACCTCAATGAATTGAAGCTGCCCCTCAATGCTGTGGCATGGCCCGCACTCAGTGCCATGCCATGGAGCGCTACGGGTCTGGGGTTAGAGTTTCGTGGTGCTAAAGACAGCGACTTAGTGGGTATTACAGGTGCGTTTTGTGCCATCGCGGAGACGGGCAGTTTAATGCTGCTCTCCGGCCCTGATACACCGGCGGCGGTGAGCTTACTACCTGAAACCCACATCGCCATATTGGATGTGAGCCGCATTGTGCCGGGAATGGAAGAAGCGTGGACGTTATTGAAATCCCAGCAGAGCGCCGTGCCGCGTGCGGTAAACTTTATCTCCGGCCCCTCACGCACCGCAGATATTGAGCAGACCATTATCATTGGCGCCCACGGGCCTTACCGCGTGCATGTTATTTTGGTGGGCTAGCAAAATCAATTCGGCTAGGGGTCAGACCCCCCCAGGGGTCTGACCCCTGTTAACGTTAACGCAGGTCCAGCAGATCCACATCAAACACCAGTATGGCGTTGGGAGGAATAACGCCACCTGCGCCACGGGCACCGTAACCCAATTCTGAGGGAATGATTAAGGTGCGCTTACCACCCACCTTCATTCCGGCTACCCCTTCATCCCAACCGCGAATAACCCGACCGGCGCCAATCATAAAGGTGAAGGGTTCGCCACGATCCACAGAGCTATCAAACTTAGTGCCTTTGCTGTGTGGGGCGGTGGGGTCGTATAACCAACCCGTGTAATGCACCACGGCATTTTTGCCTTGCACGGCTAAGGCGCCGGTTCCTATAGTGTTGTCGGTAATGCTCAGTCCTGATTGGGTCATGGTGGCGGCTCGTTTGGGTTCATCGGCATGGCTGTACAAAGGCAGCGCCAGAGCGGCGGCCAGGAGAAGCGTTTTAAGGGTAGGTTTCATTAAAGTTCTCGAAAAAAGGAAAAGGATAGAGGTTTAACGCTGTTTTGCCAAGTAATGCTGTTTTCACAGAGGCCGACACAGTATTTGGGGTCAGACCCCATGTGGGGTCTGACCCCTATCGTTGGGCGAAAAAAGTGATTTTCGATACCCTACTGTGTGTGGCTGCTAGAGAAATCGAAAGTGGTCACTACGAGGCAGACCTTGGTGGGGGATTGTGCAAGAAGCGAGTAGAGAGAAGGGCGACCCCGGTAAAGATTTTTCGGCAAAGATTGAGGAAGCCGCAAGGTTGACTTCAAAGTTTTTACAGGCCATGCCTGCTGCCAAACTGAATTTAGCCAAAGCAAGCGGTAGCCTTAAGGAGATTTGTAATGAAAAAGAAGGGCGCTGAAGAAAGTCGTATGCTACGTGAGTTACTAGAAACGGCAACCGATCTAAGTGCATATGGAGTGGTGTCTAAAACGGATCTGTCGCGCATGAAGGCATTGTGCGAAGAACCTCCTGTTTATACACCAGAACGAGTTGTTGCCATTAGAACCAAAGTCGCTAGAGCCAGCCAGTCGGTCTTTGCCTCGCTTTTGAATGTGAGTGTTTCGACAGTTCAGAAGTGGGAATCGCCAGTGGCAGAAAAGCGGCCCAGCGGAGCTGCTGCGAAACTACTTCAACTTGTGGAACTGAAGGGAATTGACGCGTTACTGGTCTGACGAGTTGTCACTACAACCGCAAGATTTCATCCCAACGTTTTTGCAAACGCTTTTCCGACACCGGGTAGGGGGTTTTAAGGGTTTGCGCGAACAGCGACACACGCAGCTCCTCCATCATCCAATGGAACTCTTCCAATGCAGGCGACCAGCCATGACTGGTTAAGCGCGCCTGCCAAGGCAGCTGCAAGGCCGAGAGTTGGCGCATTTTAAGCGTATCCCCATTAACGTCCTCAACCATCTTCTGCACGCGCATGCTCACCGCTTTTAAATAGCGTGGAAAATGCTGCAATCGCTCTAAGGGGGTGTCTTCAATAAACCCGCTATAGATCAACTCATTCAAATGTGAACGCGCCTCTTCTATGCCGGATTTTAAATGAGGCTTAGCCGATTTCAAGTCCGCCAGCACAGCCGCATATTCCTTAAAGAGTGCAGATACCGCAGCGGCGATCTCACTCACCCGCGTACCCATTCCGGCACGCACCCCATCGCGCAGGGCCAGATATTGCGCCTCTGTGCGGATGGTGCCCGCAATCTCTGTCACCAACTCCAATACCGCGCGCATCAGTATTTCTTCTTTCACTGAATTGGGGTCAGACCCCAAAGGAACCAAAAAGAGCGCAGTGGGCAGCCCATTGAGGCTGCGCGCCAAGGCTTTCACTTGGGTGTTGAGTTCTAGTAGACACAGTCGCACAACGCCTAAACGCGTTAAGCGGTTGGCCTCACCCTCGCTATCTGCCAATTGAATGGCCACACTGCTGCCTTCGTCCACAAGTGCTGGAAAGGCAGGTACTTGCAGACCGCGCCGGCGCAAAGTAACGGTGCTGGGCAAATCGCCAAAATCCCAATGGGTCAGACCGCTGCGTGTAAGTCCACTGTCCGGTTCATCACGCAAGGCTTCGCGCGCCACGGCGCCCAGACGCTGGCGCAGAATGCCCAAATCGCGCGCGCTTTCCACCTCAACCCCTTTGGCATCCAATACGCTGATATTCATGCGCAGATGATCGGGCACCTCACTCCATTCTTCAGGCAGTAAAGAAATTTGTGTGCGGGTTTGAATAAAAGCGGATAACGAACGCGTCAGAGATCCATTGGCAGGGGAATATTTTTCTAAGAAGGCGGTAATAAAAGCGGGCAAGGGCACCAACTCACGGCGAATACGTTGCGGTAATTTTTTTAACAGTGCTGTGATTTTATCGCGGATGAGGCCCGGTACCAACCATTCCAACGCATCAGGTTCAATGTTTCCCAACATCACCAAGGGGATGGCCACACTGACACCATCCAAGGTGTGGCCCGGCTCAAAACGGTATGTGAGGGGATGCGCCACGCCACCCAATTCAATGGTGTGCGGAAATAAATCTTCCGTAATATGAGTGGCCGCATGGCGCATCAAATAATCGCGTTCTAAGTACAGTACGCGCGGATTGGTCTGCTCCGCATCACGCCGCCATTTCTCGAAGCGCTCACCGCTCCACACAGAGCTGGGCAACAGGCCCTCGTAGAAGCGCGCCACGGTTTCCTCATCCACCAACACATCTTGACGACGTGCTTTATGCTCAAGGGCTTCAATCTCTTCCACCAACTGTGCGTTATGCTTGAAGAAGGGCGCGCGCGTGTCGTATTCACCCAGCACCAAGGCGTGGCGAATAAACAGCCGGCGCGATTCCACGGGGTCGATGGGACCATAGCGCACACTGCGGCGCCCCACGATGGTCAGCCCATACAGAGAAACTTTTTCGTAGGCGTTTACTTGCGCCGCTTCACTATCCCAATGGGGGTCGTGATAACTGCGCCGCAGTAAGTGGCCCGCCACCGGCTCAATCCACTCGGGGTCAATCTTGGCGATGCAGCGGGCGTACAGGCGCGTGGTCTCCGCCAATTCCGCTGAGATCATCCATTGCGGCTTGGTTTTCAACAGTGACGAGCCTGGGTTGATGTAAAAACGCACGCCACGCGGGCCCATGTAATTGTCTTCCTCGGGGTCGCGCAGACCAATATTCCCCAGCAAGCCGCTGAGCAATGCGCGATGCACCTGCTCATAAGTGGCGGGAGCGCCATTGAGATGCAGTCCCATTTCCGCCACCAACGCATGCAGCTGACTGTGAATGTCGTGCCATTCTTTAAGACGCGTTAAAGAGAGAAACTCCCCACGGCAAAATTCCGCCAGCTTGCGATTGGATTTTTTATGCTGCAGCGTCTTGTTAAAGAAGGTCCATAAATTAATGATCGATAAAAATTCGGACTGTTCATGGCGAAAGCGCGCATGTTTTTGATCAGCGGCATTGCGATGCTCCTGCGGTCGGTCGCGCGGATCTTGCACCGTGAGCGCGGATGCGATGATCAGCATTTCATTCATGCAGTTTTGCTCGCGCGCGGCCAACAGCATGCGCCCAACGCGGGGGTCCACGGGTAGCTTGGCTAACTCCAACCCAAGAGGGGTCAGACCCCGATTTGGGTTTGGGGTCTGACCCCTGGGGGGGTCTGACCCCAAATCAGCAACGCCCCCCAACTCCATCAGCAATTGATATCCATCCTCAATGGCGCGCGCCGTGGGCGCATCCAAAAACGGAAAATCTTCCACACGACCCAAGCCTAATGATTCCATCTTAAGAATGACGGCGGCGAGAGAGGTGCGCAGAATTTCTGGAGCGGTGTAGGCGGGGCGCCCGGCATGGTCTTGCTCGCTGTACAAGCGGATGCAGATGCCCGATGCCACCCGTCCGCAGCGCCCGGCCCGTTGTTTGGCGGAGGCTTGCGAGATTTTTTCCACTTGCAGCTGGGTCACTTTGTTGCGCAGGCTGTAGCGGTTAATGCGTGCGGTACCGGTATCCACCACATAGCGGATGCCGGGCACTGTAAGGGAGGTTTCGGCCACGTTGGTAGAGAGCACAATGCGTCGCCCACCACCAGACTTGAACACGCGGTCTTGCTCGGCAAAAGATAAGCGGGCAAACAAGGGCAAGATTTCTGTATGGGGTGGATGGTGTTTGCGCAGCGCCTCAGCAGCATCGCGAATGTCGCGTTCACCAGGCAGAAAGACCAGAATATCGCCATCGCGGGATTCCCGCGCCAATTCATCCACAGCATTTAAAAGAGCCGCACGTTCATCACTCTCATCCGCTTCACTGTCTGCATCCCCTATGGGGCGGTAACGGGTTTCCACCGGATAGGTACGCCCTGATACTTCAATCACCGGGGCATTGTTGAAATGCTTGGAGAGACGATCCGCTTCCAAGGTAGCAGAAGTGATAATCACTTTTAAATCCGGGCGGCGCGGCAGGATGCGTTTAATGTAGCCCAGTAAGAAATCAATGTTGAGGCTGCGCTCATGGGCCTCATCAATAATGAGGGTGTCGTAGGCTTTCAGTAATCGGTCGTGGTGAATTTCTGCCAGTAAGATGCCATCGGTCATCACCTTAATAAAACTGGAAGTGGGGGATACGCGATCGTGAAAGCGCACCTTATACCCCACGGCAGCACCCACTTCGGTTTTAAGTTCATAGGCCAAGCGTGAGGCCACGCTGCGTGCGGCGATGCGGCGGGGTTGCGTGCAGCCGATCAACCCGTCAATACCGCGCCCTAAGGTGAGGCAGAGTTTGGGGATTTGCGTGGTTTTGCCCGAGCCCGTTTCACCGCAGATGATGGTCACGGAATTAGCGCGAATCGCCTGCAAAATAGCGTCAGAGGCCTCATGAACAGGCAGCGTTCCATCGTATTCTGGAGTGGGGCAGGAGGCCGCACGAGCGGCGCGCAGCTCAGGTTTCATGACGCTGCTTTAATAACCAAACAGTTGGAAGCGTTCAGATTTATCGCCGGCACGGGCGCCGGTCCACAGCAATCGCCAGCCTTGCGGCACTTCAAATGCATCACGCGGACGGGACTGCACCAACCACAGGCGGCAGGTTTTACCCAAGTCGTTTTCTATGCGTTGTGTGCGAATATTGAGGTAATAATCCAATAAGGCGCGCTGCGCTTCACCCAAACCGGTGCTGGCCACGCATCCATGTTGCGCAGGAATGGCGCGCCCTAAAGACTGCATCATATCCTTATAGCTGCGTGAGGCTTCAATATAGGGCAACCATAAGGTCATGGCCAGCAACCACGACAGGGTCATGCCCACCGTCCAATTAACCAGCGCGCGTCTTGAGGATTGGCGTGAATTTAAGATGGCGATAATCCACAGCAATGTTAACAAAAGCGATGCGCCAAAGGCCACGGGTTGAAAGGTGGCGTGATAGCCGGGTAATTGTGCATCCAAGTAATGCACGATGCCCACCGGACTACCGGTCAGCTGCGCTATCCAACCCAGCCATAACAGCAGCGTCACCATACCGAAGGTGAGCATGCCAAACCAATCCAGGGCACTGGTGGCGCCACGGCGCAAGCTGTCGATGCTGCCCGCGGCCAATAGGGATAAGGGGATCAGCAAGGGCAGGGCGCCACTTTCATGGGGGTGGGTGGAGAAGCCCAATACCAAAAACATCTCCACCAATACCAAAATTAAAAAGCGTACAGCAGCATTGGCAAATCCGCGGCGCAAGCTTTCCCACAGGGCCCATAAGGCCAAGGGGGTAGCGGGCCAAGCAAACCACGCGGCGACACCCAGGTAATAGGTGGGGTTCATGTCTTCGGCCAACCAATGATTGGGGTGCAGCGTGGGTTGCACCAAAATGCGCCACCATTGGGAAAACAGCTCGGGGGATTGCAGGTACAGTGCCACAGGCCACAACACAAAGAAGGGCAGTGCGCAAAGCACCCAGAAGAAGGCGTAACGCAGAGGGTGCTTGGGCCAATAATCCGAGATCAGTACAGGGGCCAGCAACGTAAGCGGGAACAATAAACCCAAGGCCAAGGTGCCTTGCGAAAGGAAAGCAATCCCCAAACCCAAACCACCTAACGCGCCTGCGATCATTGATTGTGAGCGCGCCAAGGGGATGGCCGCCAAGGTTAACGTAACGCCGGCCAAGAAAGACAAATCGGTGCTCATCTCATGCGCTCGCAAAAGAAGGCCCACACTGCCAATCAACACGATCACCGCCACACGCATGGCACGAGCACCCCACAGAGCGTGGGCGCCTAAAGCCACGCCCACCATGGTCAATGCCATAAAGAAACCGCTGGCCAATCGTGCGGCATCATGCACGGGCATGAGCGCACCAAACCAACGGGCAAAGCAGGCGGCCACCCAGTAGTAGAGCGGGGGGTGGGCAAAATAGGGTTCACCGGCTAAGGTGGGGGACAGCCAACTGCCGCCATGCAGCATGCCATGCACAATGCCTTGGCTGACGGCTTCATCGTATTTCCAGGGAGTGTGGCCCGTGAGGCCAGGGAGTAACCAGGCGATACAGACCAACAAGAATAAGCCGGTCTTTAACGGCGAGTAATTCCCGTCAAAATTGATGTTTTTATCCGATGACAGGAGCGATGCCAAGTGCTACACCCCCAGTAAAAAGAAAGGCAGCGCAAGCTGCCTCTCGGGTTAGAGCGATTGTGCTGCGATTTACTTGCGGGCGTACTTTTGGCGGAATTTTTCAACTCGGCCAGCGGTATCCACAATCTTTTGCTTGCCTGTGTAAAACGGATGACAGGCAGAACAAACTTCCACTGACAGCGCGGGTTTGCCCAGCGTGGAGCGGGTCACGAACGAGTTCCCGCAACTGCACGTTACGGTAACGTCTTCATATTTCGGGTGAATTTCAGCTTTCATGGTCTTTCCTGAGTTCTTTGCGGCCTAAGGCCAGTAATGAGCCCTGCATTATGATTCAAAAGGGAAATTTCTGCAACCTTTCCCTGTAAACCCCTCTTTAACCCCGACGCATGGAATCGAAGAAGTCGGCGTTGTTCTTGGTGGCCTTAATTTTATCCAACAAGAACTCAATGGCTTCCAGCTCATCCATGGGGTAGAGCAGCTTGCGCAGCACCCAGATTTTTTGCAGCACTTCAGGCTTAATCAGCAATTCTTCACGACGGGTGCCGGAACGATTTACGTTAATGGCGGGGTAGATGCGTTTTTCTGCCATGCGCCGATCTAAGTGAATTTCCATGTTACCGGTACCCTTAAACTCTTCGTAGATCACATCATCCATACGCGAGCCGGTTTCCACCAAAGCCGTGGCGATAATGGTCAGCGAGCCGCCTTCTTCAATGTTGCGGGCTGCACCAAAAAAACGCTTGGGGCGTTGCAGCGCATTGGCATCCACGCCGCCGGTCAATACTTTGCCGGAAGCGGGTACCACGGTATTGTAGGCGCGCGCTAAGCGGGTAATGGAATCCAGCAAGATCACCACATCGCGTTTATGTTCCACCAAGCGCTTGGCTTTCTCAATCACCATTTCAGCCACTTGTACGTGCCGTGTAGCGGGTTCATCAAAGGTGGAAGACACCACTTCGCCCTTCACAGAGCGTTGCATTTCCGTCACTTCCTCAGGGCGCTCATCAATCAACAGCACAATTAAATGCGCATCCGGGGCGGTTACCGCAATGGAGTGCGCAATATGTTGCAGCATAACGGTCTTGCCGCTTTTGGGGCTGGCCACCAACAGACCGCGCTGACCTTTGCCAATGGGGGCGATAATGTCAATCACGCGGCCGGTGATGTTTTCTTCGGCTTTAATGTCGCGCTCTAACACCAAGGGCTGATTGGGGAAAAGCGGCGTTAAGTTTTCAAAGAGAATTTTATTCTTAGAATTTTCAGGGGGTTCGCCATTAACGGAATCCACTTTCACCAGGGCAAAGTAACGCTCGCCCTCTTTGGGGGTGCGGATCTCTCCTTGAATGCTGTCGCCGGTGTGCAGATTAAAACGTCTAATTTGCGACGGGCTAATATAGATGTCATCGGGGCTGGCCAGATACGAGGTCTCGGGCGAGCGCAAAAACCCAAAACCGTCTTGCAGCACTTCCAGGGTTCCTTCCCCAAAAATGCTTTCACCACGCTTGGCTTGGTTTTTTAACAGCGCAAAAATCAGCTCTTGTTTGCGCAGGCGGTTGGCGCCTTCAATTTCATTTTTTACAGCCATTTCCACCAGTTCGGTCACATGATGGGTTTTCAGATCAGATAAATGCATATAGGGGTCAGTTTTGGGTGGTTCGAAGGGAATATAAAGTTTTAAGGAAGAGCTTTAGGGGGGAAACCTTAAGGAGTGCTTAGCGCCGCAGGGCTGAAACCGGGGATATTGCGACCATCGGGAAAAGCTTTGGGAAAATCCAGCGTCTGCGGAGCAGAGTAACCTGTTCAGATATGACTGTCAATAAAGGCGCTCAATTGAGATTTAGACAGGGCACCCACCTTGGTGGCTTCTACATTACCGTTCTTGAACAGCAACAGCGTTGGAATGCCTCTAACACCGTATTTTCGGGCCATATCCGGGTTCTCGTCTACGTTTAGCTTGGCAATTTTGAGGCGGCCGTTATAATCGCGCGCCACTTCTTCCAAAATAGGGGCAATCAGCTTACAAGGACCGCACCATTCTGCCCAAAAATCGAGCAAAACGGGGGTGGTGGCTTGTAATACATCCGCATCAAAAGAGCGGTCGGTTACGTGGTGGATATTTTCGGCGGTCATGGAAATCCTTCGATAGTCATTAATTCAGGTATGCATCGCAATGGAGCATTGCGAGGGGTGAGTGGAAGCTATCCTACCCAAAACCAAGGGGGATGGGAAGAGGGGGCCATAACCCCCCTGTAGAAGCCTTTGCTGATAGAATATTAGGTAGTGAAATGTTTAGAACTCAGTTGGAGGCAGGCTGTAATGACTTATGTGGTGACCGAATCGTGCATTAAGTGCAAATACACCGATTGCGTGGATGTGTGTCCCGTGGATTGCTTTCACGAAGGACCCAATTTTTTGGTGATCGATCCTGATGAATGTATCGACTGCACGTTGTGCGTAGCCGAATGTCCTGTGGAAGCCATTTTGGCGGAAGATGACGTGCCAGAAAATCAACGCTCATTTATTGCGCTTAATGCGCAGCTCTCCAAGGTATGGAAAGTGATTACCGAACGCCACGAAGCGCCGGCGGACGCAGACGATTGGAAAGACGTTACAGACAAAGCCCATTTGTTGGAACGCTAGCCCTGCCAGATGGTGAATGCCCGCGAGGATGTGCTGGATGAGGCCCTCAATCGGGTCCATCAGGCCTTAAAGGCGGGCACCCCATCGGTGATGGTGCTCTTGCCTCACTCCTTAGCCGTTACTCCTTTTGCAAAGCAACTCACCCAACTCATGGGGCCGCGCGCCCCCGTTCGTGCCACCACCTTGGCCTTCTGGGCCGAGGAGCAGCCCTTGCAAGGCCGCGTGGTGCCGCAGTTGGAACGCCTGTCTTTGGTGGTTGAGGCGTTAAAAGCGCGCAAATGGTTTGAGTTGCAAGACCGTTGGGCTTTGGCGCGCGAAACCCTAAGCTTAGTAGACGAGCTGACCCATTGGGGATTTACACTCCCTGCCAATCCTAAGGACTTTGCTGATCGTCTGGCAGAAGCCTACGCCGCACGACAATCAGAACCCTTGCAGTTTGAAGCACGCTTTGTGCACGACCTATGGTGGGTGCTCAATCAAGATCCGTTAGAGCTCTCGCCTGCCATGGCCTATCAGCAACGCTTGGCCGCTTTAGCTGCCGGTCCAAAACCAGGCCTCTGCTTAGTGGTAGCCCCCAATCCGCTCACGCCTGCCGAGCAGCGTTGCTTGACGGCTTTGGGCGCGCAAGACGTTAGGGGTCAGACCCCCCCAGGGGTCAGACCCCCTTGGGGGTCTGACCCCTGGGGGGGTCTGACCCCTAAAGCGGCAACGCTGCAAGCGGCTTGGCAAGGTCCTGAATACGGCACTTTGGCTGTGCGTGCGCAAATGATTAAAGAGTACCATCCTCAGAGCCCCTTGCAGCAGCAGGTTATCTTGAAGGGGTTTGGCAGTTTGGAGGAAGAAGCGTTGCAAGGGGCCAACCAAATTCAAACTTGGTTAGACGAGCAACGTGGAACAGTGGCCTTGGTGGCCCAAGACCGCGTGGTGGCACGACGTGTGCGCGCTATGTTAGAGCGCCGCGGCATTGCTGTGCGCGATGAATCCGGTTGGACGTTTTCCACCACGGCAGCCAGTACTGTGGTGATGCGTTGGTTGAACATGGTTAGCCAAGACGGTCATTATCGATTGCTGCAAGACTTACTGCACAGCACTCACCTTTGTGCCGATTGGTCTGCAGAGAAACGCGCACGGGCTTGTGCAACACTGGAGCGCTTGGTGCGTCGAACCAATTGGGTGTCGGGTTTTAAAGAGTTGGTGCGCGTGACCCAACAGGCGCGCGATGTCGATACGCAAGGGGTTGCCGCCGCCCTTGAGCTGGCTCAGCGTTTTCATGATGAAGCAGCCCGCTTTCCGCGTCAGCGTCAACGCTTTGTTGAATGGATGACGCACCTTAAAGACAGCTTAAGCGGTTTTGGTATGCTGCAAAGCCTGCAACAAGATGCCGCGGGTGTTCAATTGCTGGAAATTTTAGAGCAGCTCACGATGGACGCCCAGCATGCCGCGGGACGCCTGTCCTTTAGTGAGTGGATGCACGCCTTAGACCATCAGTTTGAAGAAGCCACGTTCATGGAAAGTGAGGACGATGGTGCCGTGCGCATCACCCAGCTTTCCATGACACGACTGCGCAGTTTCGATGCGGTGTTGATGGTGGGGGCTGATCGCGAACATTTGCCCTTCTTAAAAACCTCCTCTTTTTTTGGTGATTCCGTGCGCGCGTCCTTAGGGCTACCCACGCGCCAAGATCAGCTGGCGCTTATGCACCGCGATTTGGCCGAGCTGTTGACCCGCACGCCCATGGCCTGCATCACTTGGCGCAATGAAAATGCGGGAGAACGCAACCCCTTGGCGGCCCCCTTGCAGCGCTTGGATGTGTTTCATCAGTTGGCATGGGGCAGCAGCTTGATCGCAACCCCCTTAGCAGATGTGCCCCTACAACATCCCACATCTCCCGCCACCATGCCAGCACCCGCATTGCCCGCCACGCGCGTGCCCGAGACCATGAGTGCCAGTGGTTACGGGCGCCTGATGGCTTGCCCCTATCAGTTTTTTGCCGATGCGGTGTTGGGTTTGGGTCATGAGGATGCGGTGAGTGAAACCGTGGACAAGCGCGATTACGGGCAATGGGTGCACGCTATTTTGCATCGCTTTCATTCCAAAAATGAATCCATACTGGCCTTGGGGCGCACAGCCGCCATTGAGCAATTGTTGCAACACTCGCGTCGCGTGTTTGAAGGACAAGACAGTCCCGATGAGGAATGGCGTGCGTGGCGCTTGCGTTGGGAAACCCGCGTCCCCGCTGTGATTGATTGGATGTTGCGCTGGGAAGAGCAGGGTTGGCGCTATACAGAGGGTGAAACAAAACGCGATGTCCTGTTGGGCCAGCATACCCCGGGCCAGGTAAAACTAAAAGGCACCTTGGACCGCGTGGACCGCCGCATCAATCCTGAGAGCGGTGAACCTGAGTTGGCGATTTTGGATTACAAGTTAAAAAATGCGCGCACCATTCGTCGGGCCGATATAGACGCGGGCGAAGACGTGCAATTGCCGGTGTACACATTATTAACGCAAGAGACTGTGAACTATGCGGCTTATTTAACCTTAGATGGGGATGCCCCAGACCAAGTGCGCTGCGATCACCCCAATGAGTTGGCGCTTAAAGTGGGTGAGCGCTTGGTTGATGTGATGAAAGCATTGCGCGAGGGGGTAGTACTGCCCGCCCATGGTGATGACGACACCTGTCGCTTATGCCATTTCGGCGGATTATGTCGGCGCGATCATTGGCAGGGGGCGTAATGGAGAATTATCTGGAAGCCCTCAATCCGCAACGCTCCGCTGTGGTGGAGGCTTGTGCGGGCAGCGGTAAAACATGGATGCTGGTATCGCGCATTCTGCGTTTGTTGCTAGATGGGGTGCCGCCGGCAGAAATTCTTGCCATTACCTTTACGCGTTTGGCCGCGCGCGAAATGGAAGAACGTCTGTTGGAATGGCTGACCTTCTTGGCGGTGCAAAGCGATGAGGCTGTTTTAATGTTTCTGGCGGAGCGCGGACTGGCGGTTGGGGTCAGACCCCCCCAGGGGTCAGACCCCGATTCGGGGTCTGACCCCTGGGGGGGTCTGACCCCAACCGGGACGTTGGCGCGCGCGCGTGGTTTGCTGGAACAGTATTTATTGGCCAGTCCCAGCGTGACGCTGTCTACTTTAGATGCTTGGTACCTTAACTTGCTGCGTCACGCACCACTTTCATCACATTTCATGCGCGATTGCAGCCCCAACCCGGACACCCGCTCATTGCGGCTGGAAGCCTGGCAGTCTTTATTGGCGCAGCATCATGACGAGCACACAGAAACCGGCGCTGCATTGGATTGGTTGTTCCGCAACCAAGGGCTGGAGGCCACCCGCCAATGGGTAACCGCCTTTGTGGATTGGCGTGCCGAATGGTGGGCCTATATTGCAGGCGAAGCCGAGCCTACGGCCGCAGCGCTTAAACGCCTCAAGGCAGAATTAGATGTGGATGCGGATGAAGACATTGCGCAGAGCTTGGTGCAACACGGCCATTTTGCCGCTGCCCTAGAGCGCTTGGCCCTGCAGCTGGAAAAAGGCAGCGCCAGCTTAAAAAGTCTGGCGGCACAGTTGCGTGCTGGGTATGCGCATGAAAACCGCTTGCAGATGTTGCGCAGCATTCTGCGCACCGCAGGCGGTGATGGAGATCCACGCAAGAATATCGCCCAAGCCGTAGAAAAGGGCGATGCCGCGCTGCTGGCGGATTACGTTCTGGTGCTGCAGACCCTTGATGAGGCTTGGCAGCGCCATACATCACAACAGGTGTTGCAACTCAACACCTACGCACTGCACGCGGGTGTGGCTTACTTAAATGAATTGATGGCGTTAAAAGAAGCGCGCCGCGAAGCGGGTTTTTCGGATGTTCAATGGGCGGTGTATTCGTTACTGAACCATTCAGAATATGCGCAGCATTTGCAATATCGTCTTGATTCACGCTATCGCCATGTGCTGTTGGATGAGTTTCAAGACACCAGCCCGCTGCAATGGTTGATTCTTAAAACGTGGTTAGAGGCTTCTCGCGAAGCAGAACGCTCGCCCACCGTGTTTATGGTGGGAGACCCCAAGCAATCCATTTACCGCTTTCGGCGTGCCGACCCGCGGCTTTTTGATCAGGCCACGGAATATTTACAACACCATTGGCAGGCGGTGCGCGTCACACTCAACATGTCGCGGCGCAGTGGCCTGGCCATTATGGGTTTGGTAAACCGTGTGTTTGTCAATCTTCCACACTTCAACCATTTTAGACCGCACACTGTTACTGATCACGCGCCGATTGATGCCGTGCGGATGATTGAAGTGGGGTATAGCGAGAAGGACATGGTCACCACTGCAGCAACTGCAGCGGTCAGCACCGCCTTGCGCAACCCCCTTACCGAGCCGCGCAGAACGATTGCCGAAACGCAGGCGCAAGCGGAGGGGCGAGATTTTGCGCATCAATTGCAAGAGTGGGTAGGGTCTTTACAGATTGATGACCCCAAAGCGGGCAAGCGCATGGCCAACTATGGCGATTTTTTAGTGCTGGTGCGTCGACGCGGTCTGTTAGAACCCTACGAGAGTGCGCTGCGTGCGGCACATATTCCCTACCTTACCCGCCAGCGCGGTGGGCTGCTGGGCACCTTAGAGGTTCAAGACGTGCGCCAATTGCTGCGTGCGCTGGTTAACCCTGCGGATCATTTGGCCTTGGCGCAAACTCTGCGCTCACCCATCTTTGATGCTGCGGATGAAGATTTGTTGGCGCTATCCGCCACCCGCGATTGGTGGGCTGCGCTGCAGCAGCAACCCTTACCTAACCTGCAAGTGGCCGCAGCGCAACTCAGCCAATGGGCCGCTTGGTCGGTGAGTTTGCCCGTGCATGATTTGCTGGATCGCATTATGGGCGAGGGCGTGTTGGTGCGTCGTTATCAAGAACGCTTGCCCGAAGCGCTGGGCTCTTCCGTGCGCGCCAATTTAGAAGCCTTTCTTGAATTGGCGCTTACGCTGAATAGTGGCCGCTACCCCAGCTTGCCGCGTTTCTTGCAGGAGTTAGATGACATCGAACAGGTTGCGGACGAAGCGCCTGATGAAGGGGGCTTAGGCCATGCAGGCAATGCGGTGCGTATCATGACGATTCATGGTGCCAAGGGTTTGGAATCGCCCATAGTCTGGTTGCTAGAACCCAGTCAACCCAAAACCCACACAGAGGGACGGCAATGGTTTGTGGATTGGCCGCCGGGCGATGATCGGCCGCAGCATTTTTCACTGATACCCAGCAAGGGTTTAATGGCGCCGGCGCAGAAGAAACGTTTGCAAGAGGAAGAAAGCCATCGTCAACGGGAAGAGCATAACTTGTTGTATGTGGCGTTAACGCGGGCCAAGAATCTGTTGGTGGTGAGTGGTCGTGCAGGTGACGCCGGATCCAACTGGTTTAAGATGGTGCGGGCACAAGCTCTGGACCACGAGCTCATTTCCCGCACCCTGATCTAAATTACAGACCGCCGTGCTGTTGCGCCACCATGCAATAGATCATGGGGATAGACAGCAAGGTATTCAGACGCGACGTCAGCATAGCCATACGGGCTGCTTTGGCTTTTTCAGTGGCGTCTACCACCACCATACCCAATGCTTTTTTCTGATTGGGCCAAATAATAAACCACACATTAAAGGCCATCACGAGGCCCAGCCACATGCCAATCCCAATGGCGCGGGTGGGGGCTTGCAGCATTAGCGCGCTGCCCAGATAGCCGTTCATGGAGGCCAGACCGATGCCCATAATGACGGTGAGCAAAGCGGCGTGGCGGAACCAGAACAGAGCACATGGGGCAATTACTTTAGAGATGGCGGGTTTTTGCTCATCCGGAATTTTGGGCATGGAAGGCATTTGCACAAAATTGAAATACCACAGCAAGCCAATCCACATAATGGCCACGGTGACATGCAGCCAGCGGAAGGCAAACATCCACCAGGCGTGAGAGGTGAGGTCTACGCTGCCCTGTGTTACCACAATGATCAGCAGCAGCGCAAAACCAGCGGCCACGGTGCGGCCCAACGATTGAAGAATACTTCCCATAGCAAAACTCCTTAATTTACACAATGTTCGACAGTTAGAAGGTTGTTCGATACCTGCAAAAGATACCATAAAGCACCCTTAAGGCACATTGGATTCTTTCTAAAATGTATTAACCCAATGAAATAACAGTAATTTTTTCTTTTGATTGGCGCCTCACTGGGCGCTTCCCCTGCTGTAATAAGGCCTTACGGAGGGAGGTGACATGAGGGCGTGGTGGAGGGCGTTTGTATCCCGTCAAGGCGTTGGCAAGGCCAGCACCACAGACACCTCGCGGCCACCCTTGGGCGCGCTGCCCATTACACAGCCTCATCTGCCATCGCAATGGTTTGAAGTGCAGGGCGCCCCCGTGGTGGAGCGCAATCGCTATTTTATGATGTGCTTAGGGTTGCTGTTGGCGCTGATGACGGCCTGTGCGGCTTTGGTCATGATGATACCCCTTAAAACGGTGGTGCCTTTTGTGCTGGAACGCTCGGAAGAGGGCGCCGTGGTGCCCGCCCCCATGACAGCGCAACGCTTTGAGCCGGGCATGGCCGAAAAACGCTACTTCCTGGCGCAATGGGTGCGCCAACTGCTCACCCTCGATCCTCATCTCACCGAGCCTTATTTGTCCGAGGCTTATTTGCTCACCCGCGGCAAAGCCACGGTGGAGTTTACCGACTTCATTCAGCGATCCGCTCCAATGGCCGAGCTCAAACGCGATCCCACACTCACGCGCACGGTATCCATTTCTAGCGTTTCGCTGATTGAAGACCAAGTGGCTATGGTGCGGGTGGTTGGCGAGCGGCGCAATGCCGGTAACCCAGCCGCCGTGCGAGAAAAATTTGTGCTGACCATTCATTTCACCACCTTGATGCCCAAAACAGAACAAGAGTTGTTGCGCAATCCCGTGGGCTTATTTGTCACACACTTTCTGGTGAATACGGATTTGGAGAAATAGGCATGAAGATATGGGTAGTGGTATGCGCACTGCAGTTAATGTCCCTTGAAGCGCTTGCCGAGAGTGAAGCAGTGTTGATGCCCGGTGACACGCATTTGGTGGTGTACCGTTACGACCCCAACAACACCTATGCGGTATTGGGTTTGCCAGGAGTGCCCACGGACATTCAATTGGCCCCTGATGAAAAAGTACTCGGATTCGCCATGGGCGACACTGTGCAATGGCTGATTGAAGAATTGCCAGGACATTTGTTTATTAAACCCATTAAAGCCGATTTATTTACCGCCGGCACGTTGGTTACGGACCGGCGTGTATATCAGTTGTCGTTTAAAAGCACGAACCCACAAGGGCGCTGGTACCAGAAAGTATCGTGGAGTTACCCTGAGGTGGCATTAAGGGGCACCCATGAGACGGCCGCGGTTGCGCCCCTCGTGGAGATGGTGTCGCCGGACAAACTCGATCCCGCCACTTTAAATTTTGCTTACGACATCGAGGGCGAGGGCGATTTTAAACCGCTTGCCGTGTTTGATGACGGACGCTTTACCTGGCTTAAGGTGAAATCGCCACAAGCATTACCCGCTCTATTTATGGTGAGCGAGGAGGGTACGCAGTTGGTAAATTACCTCATTCAAGGCGATTACTTTGTGGTGCAGCGCCTATTGCCCGCGGCCTTATTAAAACTGGGCAGCAGTGAAGTGCGCGTCACCAATCGCCAATGGGCCAGCCGTACCAAAAAGAATGTGTGGCGCAACAGCAAAGCCACCCACTTTGAGTAAACCATGACGCAGTGTGGTTCTGAATTGGATGAGGTGCTATCGACGGCGCGCTCGGGGCGAACCAGCCGCAACCTGCATTGGTTCATTGCCGCCGGACTGGGCGCCGTGGTGCTGATTGGTTTTGGAATTCAAAGTTCGCTTAAAGCGCGCGCCGCTGCCGCTGTACCGGTTGCAGCTAATGCGGAAGACAACCCGGTGGTGATGGGACGCGAGCCACCCTTGAATACGTTGCATGAAGTGCTGGTGCATCAAGTGGAAGCGGGGTCAGACCCCCTAAGGGGTCTGACCCCAAGTTCGGGGCCTGACCCCAAAGAAGTGGAGGCGGCACGGGTGCACCGCATGGAATTGGAAAAACAATTGGCCGTGGTGGCAGGTGCTCCTATGCTGGCCATTAACCGCATGGGGACTGCGACACCCGTTAATATCAGCGCGCTGGCACCCCCGTCGGGCAATGCACCCAGCAGCACCGCGCGACTGATGGCAGAGGCAGGTGGCGCTCTTGCAGCGCGTCTGCCTGCAGGCATCGTCAATCCGGCCGGGCTTCGCAATCCAAATGCACCGGGCAATGGAGCAAATCAAACAGATACAGCGCTGGAAGCCAGTGCCCGTGCAGCACGCGCCACCATCCCCCTTACTCCCATCAAACCCGCCAGCGCGCGTCAGGTGTTGGAAGGGGCTTTGATTCCTGCGGTGCTGCTGACCCAAATCAGCAGTGATCTGCCGGGCATGATTACCGCTCAGGTCACAGAAGATGTGTACGACTCTATTCGCGGCCACTTTTTAGCCATTCCCAAAGGCAGTCGTGTGATCGGTGAATATGGTTCGCATGTGGTGGGTGGGCAAGAGCGCATCATGGCCTCCTTTCACAGGCTTATTTTGCCCAGCGGCGAGAGTTTTATTCTGGACACCCCGCAGGCCGCAGACGTGGGCGGTCAAGCGGGCATGAGGGATGAAGTGGACGATCGGTTTTGGAAACGCTTAGGGGGGCAATTCATGACCGCAGGACTTGCGCGTGTGGTGCAAGCGCCGCAAGGGGGCGTGACTATTTTGGGTGGAACGGGCAATACCTTGGCCGGAGATGCGGCGGGGCAAATTTTGGTGGACACCGCACGGGTGGGCTTTCAGGGCAACGCAGCTTTGGGGCCCATTATTGTCATTAAACGCGGCTACCCCTTCGTGATTTTGGTGAATCACGATATGGATTTTTCTACGTTGGGGCATGTCGGCAATAGTCCCGCAGCACGTTGACGCGCGCCGCGGGATTGGGATTACACCGAGGTGGGTATGGGTTTTTCTGGATTGATACCGTATTTTTTAATGGCTTCAGCGGCCTTCGATGCGGGGATGGTGCCCTCTGCGGCCAAGGCTTGAAGGGCGGCCAAGGTCACGTAGTAGCGGTCCACCTCAAAGAACTGACGCAGCTTGGCACGGGTATCCGAGCGACCGTAACCATCGGTACCCAACGTCACATAACGGCGCGGCACAAAAGCGCGAATTTGCTCGGTAAAGGTTTTGATGTAATCCGTGGCGGCAATCACAGGGCCCGCCGTGGCACCTAAACAGTGTTCTACGTAGGATTGTTTGGCCGGGGCTTCGGGGTGATGACGGTTCCAACGCACAGCGGCTTGACCCTCGCGCGCCAATTCGTTAAAGCTGGTGGCGCTCCATACATTAGACGATACACCCCAGTCATTTTCCAGCAATTCAGCCGCTGCAATCACTTCACGCAAAATAGTACCCGAGCCCATCAGTTGCACCACGGGGCCCTTGGGCTTCGCGCCTTCTTTAAACAAATACAGCCCATTTAGAATCCCTTCCTCAACCCCTTCAGGGAGTGCGGGATGGTTGTAGTTTTCATTCATGGCGGTAATGTAATAGAACACGTTTTCTTGTTTTTCATACATGCGACGCAAGCCGTCGTGAATAATCACGGCCAATTCATAAGCAAAGGTGGGGTCATAGGACACGCAATTGGGAATGAAAGAGGCGTGCACTTGGCTGTGACCATCTTCATGTTGCAGCCCTTCGCCATTGAGGGTGGTGCGCCCCGCGGTGCCGCCAATTAAAAAGCCCCGTGCCTGCATGTCGCCTGCGGCCCAGGCCAAATCGCCAATGCGTTGAAAACCAAACATGGAGTAGAAAATGTAGAACGGAATGGTGGTGACGCCGTGGCTGGAATAGGCGGTGGCCGCAGCAATCCAAGAGGAAAAGGCACCCGCTTCGTTAATCCCTTCTTGCAGAATTTGCCCGTTCACATCTTCGCGGTAATACATCAACTGATCATGGTCTTGTGGCTCATACAGCTGACCTTGCGAGGAATAGATCCCCAGACTGCGGAACATGCCTTCCATACCAAAGGTACGCGACTCGTCGGGCACGATGGGCACAATCAGTTTGCCAATTTCTTTGTCGCGTGTGAGGGCGGTGAGAATACGTACAAAGGCCATGGTGGTGGAGAGTTGGCGTTCTTCACTGCTCACCAACAATGCTTGAAAAGCCGAGAGCTCAGGCATCTTAAGGGGAGCGACCTGGGAGTTGCGTACCGGCAAGTAGCCACCCAGCTTTTCTCGGCAGGCGCGCAAGTATTGAAGCTCAGGACTATCGTCCGCGGGACGGTAGAAAGGCGTTTCGGCAATCACTTCGTCGGAAATAGGAATCTGGAAACGATCGCGGAACTGCTTCAAGGCGTTCTCGCCCATCTTCTTTTGTGAGTGGGTAATGTTTTGCCCTTCGCCGGCCTCTCCCATGCCATAACCTTTTACGGTCTTAGCCAAGATTACCGTGGGTTGCCCGGTGTGGTGTACCGCTGAGAGATAGGCGTTGTACACCTTGAACGGATCGTGACCGCCGCGGTTTAAGCGCCAAATGTCGTCATCGGACATGTTGGCCACCAAACGCAACAGTTCGGGGTATTTTCCAAAGAAATGCTTGCGCACATAAGCCCCGTCGTGGGCTTTCATGCTTTGGTACTCGCCATCCACCACTTCCATCATGCGTTGCAGCAGCAGACCGCTGTGGTCTTTGGCAATTAAGGCATCCCACTGACCGCCCCACACCACTTTAATGACATTCCAACCGGCCCCACGGAAATCCGCTTCCAGTTCTTGAATAATCTTACCGTTGCCGCGTACCGGGCCATCCAAGCGTTGCAAGTTGCAATTCACCACAAAAATTAAATTATCCAAGCGTTCGCGTGTGGCGAGCGAGATGGCGCCCAATGATTCCGGCTCATCCATTTCACCGTCGCCCATGAAGGCCCATACCTTGCGGTTATCGGTTTTGGCCAGGCCACGGTTTTGCAGATATTTCATGAAGCGCGCTTGGTAGATGGCCATTAAGGGGCCCAGTCCCATGGACACCGTGGGCATTTGCCAAAAATCCGGCATCAACCAAGGGTGCGGATAACTGGATAGGCCGCCGCCATCCACTTCTTGACGGAACTTACCCAACTGGTCTTCAGAAATACGGCCTTCTAAATACGCACGTGCATAAATGCCGGGTGCTGAGTGTCCTTGAATAAACAGCAAATCGCCACCGTGGTCGGCAGTGGGCGCATGAAAGAAATGATCGAAGCCAATGTCGTACAAGGTAGCTGCGGACTGAAAGCTCGCGATATGGCCGCCCAACTCACTGGAGCTGTGGTTGGCACGCACCACCATGGCCATGGCATTCCAGCGAATGAGAGAGCGAATACGGTGCTCCATCTCAGGGTCGCCGGGCAGGGCCACTTCTTGTGAGGTGGGAATGGTGTTGATATAGGCGGTATTGGCGCTGTAGGGAAGAAAGGCGCCCGAACGACGGGCCTTATCAATGAGTTGTTCCAGCAGGTAATGGGCGCGTTCAGGGCCTTCAAATTTCAGGACGCTGTCTAAGGCATCCAGCCATTCTTGGGTTTCTTGTTTGTCGTTCTCAGGCAGAGCAGACATGGTTTACCTCGCGATCAGCGTCTTAAGAATTGGGTTTACAGTGGGGATCACCCATTGCAAGGAACAGTTTAATACTTGGGCGCTGTTTTGACCATTGGGATAGGGGTCAGACCCCTACCGGGGTCTGACCCCTATCCCAATGCCCCGACTTACCACCGGACTTTTCTAATAGGCGCACGCCGTCCATCACCATGCCACGGTCCACGGCTTTCAGCATGTCATACAAAGTTAGTAAGACCACAGACACAGCGGTTAAGGCTTCCATTTCCACACCGGTGCGGCCCACGGTTTCCGTGGTGACGGTGCAGGTGATGGTGGATTCCTTATCGTCCAACTCAAACTCCACGCTCACGTGGGTTAATGTCATGGGGTGGCAGAGGGGGATTAAATCGGAGGTCTTTTTGGCTCCTTGAATGCCCGCTAAGCGCGCCACACCCAATACATCGCCCTTTGAGGCGCTGCCGGAGCGCACCAGGGCCAAGGTGGCTGCTTGCATGCGAATAACCCCCGCGGCACGCGCCACGCGATGGGTTTCGGCTTTTTGGGCCACATCCACCATATGGGATTGGCCGGCTTGATTAAAGTGACTAAGGGACTTGCTCATAAAAGACAGACACCGTAACAAATTGAAAAAAGTGCGCATTCGGAACTCTGGCGCAATCGGGTTATCATACCCGCATGCGCAAAATCCTTATACTCCTGCTCACTGTGGGCTTGGTGGGCAACCCCGCCGCTTATGAGTTGCCCGATCTGGGTGACAGCTCTGCGGCCGTATTTTCATCGCAAGATGAAAAAGCCTTGGGGCGCGAAATCATGATGGAAATTCGCGCCGATCGCGATTACTTTGACGACCCTGAAACGGTGGATTTTTTAAACAGTGTGGGTAACCGTCTGCTGGCGGTGAGCGAAGACGCCACGGGCATGCAGTTTGAGTTTTTTGTGGTGCAAGACCCTAGCTTGAATGCTTTTGCCATGCCCGGTGGTTACATTGGGGTGCATACGGGGCTTATGGTGGCCGCAGAAAACGAATCGGAATTGGCTTCCGTTCTGGCCCATGAAATCTCTCACGTCACCCAACACCATATTGCGCGCATGATTGAGGCGCAAAGCAAAAACATGCCGCTCACATTTGCCGCTATGGCCGCCGCCCTTTTGGCCGCCCGCAGTAACCCCAATGCCAGTGTGGGGGCCATGATGGGGGCGCAGGCGGGCATGATTCAAGCAGAGCTGGACTTTACCCGTGAAAACGAACGGGAAGCGGATCGCTTGGGCATTCAGCGCCTGATTAAATCCGGTTACGATCCGCGTGCTATGTCTACCTTCTTTAGTAAGTTGCAGCGCTATGGCCGTTTTTATGAAGGCACTGCGCCCGCGTATTTAAAAACTCACCCTTTGACCACGGAACGTTTGGCGGAAATTCAAAACCGCTTGCAAGGCTTGCCTTATAAGCAGGTGCAAGATCGCCCTGACTTTCAATTGATTCGGGCGCGCATCTCCGCCTTAACCGGCGGCAGCCAAGCCGCCTTGCGCAGTTTTGAGCAGCAGAAGTTGGATGTTAAGAACCCAGACGATCTGCCGCATGTGTATGGGTTGGCCGTGGCGCAATGGCGCGCCAGGCAATTGGATGCGGCGGCTAAAACCATGGCCTCTCTAGAAGCGGTTACCGCACCCAACGCACTGTTCTATAGTCTGGATGCGCAAATTAAACATGACGCGGGCGATGCCCCGGGGGCCTTGGCCTTGTATCGCGCAGGGCTTAATCATTACCCGGATCAGCGCGCCTTAAATTATGGCTACATTCAGGCCCTCATTGATTCTAATCGGGACCAAGAGGCCCTGGACTTTATCGCCAAGCGCATTGCCTTTAACAATCGCGATTACCATTGGTATCAAATGCAGAGCATGGCCTACGCGCATTTGAATGAGCAATTGTTAAGCCACCAGGCCTTGGCGGAATCTTATATTAAGCAGGGCAACTTGCAAGCCGCCATGGATCAATTGCAAATCGCCATCAAGAGCGGCGATGGCGATTTCTATCAGAAGTCCAGCGTGGAATCGCGCATCAGAGAAATTAAGACCACCCTAGAAGCGGAGAAGGGTGGGCGCAACAAAGGCTCCCGTTTAACGGGCCTTAATGCCGCGCGCGAATTAGCCGCGCGCAGTTAAGCGTTTCAGTTGTTCTTGTATTTGAGTCACCCCCACCACAAACCCCGCTAAGCGTTCACGCTCTTGCACCACCACAGGGGCCGGTGCACGGTCCACAAAGGTGGGGTTCTGTAATTTGGCTTCTGTGCGCGCCACTTCAGCCCGCAGCTTTTCTAATTGCTTGGTGAGGCGCTCAGTCTCTGCCGCCACATCAATTTCAATTTTCAGCATTAAGCGAATGTCGCCCACGCGCGCCACGGGGGCATCGGCGTCGGGAAATTCACCACTCACCACGGTGACCTCCGACAAACGCCCTAAGAATTGTAAATAACCTTCTAGACCTGCCAAAGGAGCTGTGGCACCCGCCAACAACACCGGCACGCGCTCACCGGGACCCACGTTCATTTCAGAGCGCAAAGTGCGGCAGGCATTCACCAAGTCTTTTAACAGCGCCATTTCAGCCACGGCCGCCGCATCTGTTTTTTCTGGTTGAGAGATGGGGTAGGGCTGCAGCATAATGCTGGGGCCGGTTTTGCCCGCTAAGGGCGCCACACTCTGCCAGAGCTCTTCTGTGATGAAGGGAATGATGGGGTGGGCCAAGCGTAAGGTGGCTTCTAACACGCGCACCAAGGTGCGTCTTGTGCCGCGCTGTACCGCAACATCTTTGGAGGTGAGTTGGGTTTTGGCCAACTCCACATACCAATCGCAATACTCGTCCCACAAGAATTCATAAATGGCGCGCGAGGCCAGATCAAAGCGATAGGTGCGAAAGGCTTCCGCCACGGCGGCTTCCGCTTCTTGCAGCCGGCTGATAATCCAACGATCCGCTACGGACAGCTTCACCGCATCGCTCTCGTTTAAACCGCAATCATGCCCTTCCACATTCATCAGCACATAACGCGTGGCGTTCCACAATTTATTGCAGAAGTTGCGATAGCCTTCGCAGCGTTGCAAATCAAACTTAATGTCGCGCCCGTGCGTGGCGAGGCTGGCAAAGGTAAAGCGCAGGGCATCGGTACCAAAGCTCGCAATCCCTGTGGGGAATTCTTTGCGCGTGGCTTTTTCTATCTGCGCCGCTTGTTTGGGGTCCATCAAATTACTGGTGCGCTTATTCACCAAGTCTTCAAGCGCAATGCCATCAATCAAATCGATGGGGTCCAAAATGTTGCCCTTGGACTTGCTCATTTTCTGGCCCTGGGCATCGCGCACCAGGCCCGTGATGTACACCTCGCGAAAAGGCACTTCACCGGTGAAATGACGCGTCATCATCACCATGCGCGCCACCCAGAAGAAAATAATATCAAAGCCCGTGACCAATACGCTGGTGGGCAAGAAAGTGGAAAGCTCCGGTGTTTTGTTGGGCCAACCCAGGGTGGAAAAGGGCCAGAGGGCAGAAGAAAACCAAGTGTCCAACACATCTTCATCCTGGGTGAGGGCAGCCCCTCCTGCTAAGACCTGCGCTTCCGCCAAGCTCTCTGCCACAAACACCTCGCCGGCGTTGTTATACCAAGCGGGAATGCGATGGCCCCACCACAGTTGGCGGGAGATGCACCAATCTTGAATGTTGTTCAGCCAATGGTTGTAGGTGGTGGTCCAGTTTTCCGGTACAAAGCGGACGTCACCGTCTTTCACGACTTTGAGGGCATCCTTCGCCATGCCTTCCATGGACACAAACCATTGGTCCGACAACATGGGCTCAATCACCGCACGGGTGCGATCGCCACGCGGCACCATAAGCTTATGGGGCTTCACGCTCTCCAATAACCCTTGGGCTTCTAGGTCCGCCAGCACCGCTTTGCGCGCCACGAAGCGGTCCATGCCCTGATAAGGCTTGGGTGCGTTTTCATTTACGCAGGCATTCAGCGTAAAAATAGAGATGGGGGCCAAGTGATGGCGTGCCCCCACGGCGTAATCGTTAAAGTCATGGGCGGGGGTAATCTTCACGCAACCCGTACCAAAGGCCGGGTCCACATACTCATCGGCAATAATGGGAATGGTGCGATCGCACAGCGGCAAACGCACTTGTTGACCGATTAAATGTTGATAGCGTGGGTCTTCGGGATGTACGGCCACCGCCACATCCCCCAACAAGGTTTCCGGCCGCGTGGTGGCGACGATGAGTTCGCCCAAACCGTTTTCTAAGGGATAGCGAATCTGCCACATGTGGCCGTCTTCTTCTTCCGACACCACTTCCAGATCCGACACCGCGGTTTGCAACACCGGGTCCCAATTCACCAAGCGTTTGCCGCGATAAATCAGCCCTTCGCGGTACAGCTCCACAAACACTTTGGCCACCGCTTCGCTTAAGCCCTTATCCATGGTGAAGCGCTCGCGCGCCCAATCGCAGGAGCTGCCCATGCGGCGCATTTGGCGCGTAATGGTGGAACCGGATTCTTCTTTCCATTGCCACACGCGTTCTAAAAAGGCGTCGCGTCCCATGGTGCGGCGGTCTAATTTCTGTGCTTCCAGTTGGCGTTCCACCACAATTTGCGTGGCGATGCCCGCGTGATCGGTGCCCGCTTGCCAGAGCGTGTTATGCCCCAACATGCGTTGGTAGCGTGTGAGGGAATCCATGAGGGTGTGCTGAAAGGCATGCCCCATGTGCAAGGTGCCGGTCACGTTCGGTGGCGGTAGTAAAATACAATAGGGTGCGGCACCAGCCTCCATAGAGGCTTTGAAGTAGCCTTCTGCTTCCCATTGGGGATACCAACGGGCTTCAATGGCGTGGGGTTCAAAGCTTTTTTCTAATTCCATGGGGTCAGGTCTTTTTGCTTAAATCGTGCGAGCGAATCTCAAATCCGCGATCGCGATAAAAAATAAAACGCTCACGCGCACGGGCGCGGTCCGCGTCATCCAAACTGACAATTTCAATCAGTCGTTTAAACCTTGAAAAATATTCTGGGCGCTCGGGGTGTAAATTAATCAGCACCTCATCCGTGTGTGGCGTGCAACTGTTCGCATCAATGATGACCGGTGTAACAGACGCCAGCGCATGTTCCGCGCGGCAATGGGGCACAAAGCTGTGCACGTTGTGCGTCCACAGCGCTTCATCGATATGCGCCGCCGCCGTGGCATTGGCCGCACGAATCCATACCTTTAAGCCTTGCTCCCAGGCCTTGCCGGCCAATTGTAGGGCTACCGGTAATTTGTCCGGCACGTGGGTGTAGAAATCAATTTGCGTCACGCATTATCCTGCGCGGGTAATGAGGTAACGGCAGAACAAACTCACGGGGCGCCCAGTAGCGCCTTTCTCTTTGCCGCTCTTCCAGGCCACACCGGCGATATCCAAGTGAGCCCAGCGCATATTCTTGGTGAAGCGCGATAAGAAGCAAGCGGCGGTAATGCTGCCCCCGGCCCGTCCTGCCACATTGCCCACATCGGCGAAGTTGCTCTTCAGCCCTTCGTGATATTCCTCCCACAGGGGCATGGGCCAAGCGCGATCAAAGGTGTAATCGCCCGCGGCTTTCAATTCACTACTCAATGCATCGTCATTGGCAAACAAACCCGCAGCTTCATTGCCCAATGCAATCACACAAGCCCCGGTTAAGGTGGCCACATCAATAATGGTGTCGGGTTTAAAGCGCTCGGAGTAGGTGAGGGCATCGCACAATATCAGGCGCCCTTCCGCGTCGGTGTTGAGGATTTCAATGGTCTGACCCGACAGGCTGCGCACAATGTCGCCCGGGCGTGTGGCGTTGCCATCAGGCATGTTCTCGCAGGTGGGTACCACAATGGTTAGATTGATGGCGAGCTTCATTTCCGCCACCGCACGCATGGTGCCCAATACACTGGCGGCGCCACACATATCAAACTTCATTTCATCCATTTCAGGAGCAGGCTTTAAAGAGATGCCGCCCGTATCAAAGGTAATGCCTTTGCCCACCAGCACAATGGGTTTTTTGGTTTTAGGAGCACCCGTGTAATGCATCACAATCAGTTTGGGCGCTTGACGACTGCCGGAGGATACGGCCAACAAGGAACCCATGCCCAACTTCTTCATGTCTGCTTCTTCTAATACGTCCACCTCCAACTTCCACTCTTTGCCCAGAGCACGGGCTTGCTTGGCCAAGTAGGAGGGTGTGCAGAGGTTGGGGGGCATGTTGCCCAAATCGCGCGTCAGGTCCGTGCCATTGGCCACGGCTTCTGCGTTGGCCACAACGGTTTTGATTTTGGCGAGGTTGGCCTTAGCGGGCAGGCTTAAGGTGATGGTCTTAACACCATAGGCGGGGTCTTGTTTGTCCGACACGCGCGTGATGCGATAGCGCACATCGCGGGCTATGGTGACCAATTGTTCCACACGCCATTCCAAGTCACGCCCAGTGACGTCCAGTTCCGCCAAGCAGAGCAGGGCGTCCGCTATACCACTGCCATCTAAGGCACGCAGGGCCGCGCGCACCAAAGAGCGATAATCGCGCTCGTTTACCGTCAACTCTTTACCCGTGCCCACCAACAGCACGCGCGGGGCCGCCACACCGGGCACGTTGTGAACCAGAAGGGTTTTGCCCACTTTGCCCGACAGGTCGCCCTGGCGCAGCAGTTTGACCAAATAAGCAGCGCTGGCGTCATTTAACACCTGGGCGCTGGGGGATAACTGTTGGGCTTCATTAACGGCGATGACCACGCAATGGGTGCGTGATTTTTCGGGGGATTGTGCTTTTATGCTAAATTCCACGGTGTGTGTCTCCACTAAATAAGCTTGGGGTTGTAAATCAATCGGAAATTATCCCGTTAAAGCCCTTTAAAAGTCAAAGAAACCCACCAAAAACATGATCTTCAGCCGCAGTCTACGCAAGGAATTCAGCCAAACCGCCCTGATGGCGTTGACGGTGCTGGTGGCTATTTTGCTCACCGTTACCGTGGTGAAGCTGTTGGGCTTAGCCGCAGGGGGCGCGCTGTCCGCAGACGCCGTGGCCGCCATGGTGGCTTTTGGCGTGCTGACCTACTTGCCGGTAATCTTATCGGCCTCGGTGTTTGCCGCGGTGCTCATGACCCTAAGCCGTTGTTATCGCGACTCGGAAATGATTATTTGGATGAGTTCGGGGGTCAGCCTGACGCGCTTTATGGGGCCCGTGTTGGCCTTTGCCGTCCCCATGGCCTTGGTGGTGGGGCTGATGAGCGTGGTGGTATCGCCCTGGGCCATTGGCAAGAAGGCCGAGTATCAAACGCGTTTAGACAGTCGGGACGAGACCGCGCAGATTACCCCGGGCGTGTTTCGCGAATCCAAACAATCGGACCAAGTGTTCTTTGTGGATTCCATTAGCGAAAGCAAAGATAAGGTCTCTAACGTATTCGTGCAGTCCGTGCAGGACAATAAATTGGGCGTGATTGCGGCCAATAAAGGGTTTGTGACCACGCACCCCAATGGGGATCGCTTCGTGGTGCTGCAGCAGGGGCGCCGCTATGAAGGCAAGGCCGGCACTACCCAATACAATTTAGTGGATTTTGATCAAGCAGAATTGCGTGTGGAGCAGCGCGGGGCCAGCTTAAGTGCCTTATCGGTGAAATCCATGAATGTGGGGCAATTGATTGCCAAACCCACCTTGGATGGTTGGGGGGAGATGCATTGGCGCTTGGGGTTACCCATTAGTTTGATGGTGTTGGCGGTGTTCGCCATTCCCTTGTCGTACGTCAACACGCGCGGCGGGCGGTCTTCTAACATGATTTTCGCGCTCTTGGCCTACATGGTGTACTACAACACCATGAGCATTTTTCAGGCCTGGGTGGTGCAGGGCCGCATATCCCCTTGGGTGGGGATTTGGCCCTTACATGCGCTTTTTTTCCTCTTGGCGCTGATGATGTTGTTGCGACGGCAGTGGGTTTGGTCCGTGCGCAACCTATTCAATGCTATAATTCAGCCCCTTCGGAGAGGTGGATGAGCGGTTTAAGTCGCACGCCTGGAAAGCGTGTTTAGGTGAATAACCTAACGCGGGTTCGAATCCCGCCCTCTCCGCCATAAGTACTTGAATACAAAGAGAATTTCATAAAACCCCGCCAAGCCCCACAGGCTGCGGGGCTTTTTTATGGCGCATTCTCTGCGGTAGGTTATGAGCCGTTTTTCAACGCCATTTCCAAAGTATTCTCAGTGGGCATTTAAAACGGTAGGTTGTGCCGTATCGACACGACACCAATACAGAGCGGTTTGCTACTTTAGAGTTGCGGAAAACCCAGCAGCTTGCGTTGTTCGTTCCAGTCGATGGGCAGAGGCAGATTGAGTTTGAGTGTTTCTGAGGTGAATTCTGCAGGATGGGTTCCATCCAGGATGGTTCTGATGATGTCTGGGGCAAGGCAGATCCGATAGATCATGCGGGTGACGTGGGTATTGGAGATGCCTTCCTTGCTGATGTGTCCATGCTGGTACTCGGTGGAGACCTGAAGCGCCGTGAAAAACTATCCGCGCGTTTGGGGGACATTCTCTCGCAAATGTATCTGGCCTCGGCAATCTTGAAGCGCTACCAGGATGAAGGACGGCAGCAGGCCGACGCACCGCTGCTCCATTGGGGCGTCTGGAATGCGATGGCTCAGGCACAAGAGGCGTTTGACGGGCTTTTGGCCAACTACCCCAGCAAGGGGGTGGGCCGCTTCTTGTATAGGATTATTTTTCCCTTTGGTCACCCCTATGTGGTGCCCTCCGATGAAATGGGGCGTCAAGTGGCGAAACTATTGATTGCACCATCGGCCACTCGTGATCGTCTTACGGAAGGTTGTTACATTCCGCCCACCGCCGATGAGCCGGTGGGCGCCTTAGAACTGGCGCTTATTGCCACCATTGCTGCCGAGCCTATAGACGTCAAGGTGCGTGAGGCCGAGAAGCGCGAACTGTTTGCCGATAACCCATTGGCCAATGTGCGCGATATGGCTCATGCCGCCTGGCAACAGGGTGTGGTTAATGCCGAGGAATATGCCCTGCTGCAGAAACGGGATGAATTGCGTGACAAGGTGGTGCACGTGGATGATTTTCCATTTGACTATGATGTGAACACTGCGGCCCAGCGTCATGTAAGCGCAACCCATACGGCTGCTCGTGAGGCGGCAGGCAATTAACCTTGCGATGAAATTTTCTGGCAACAGTCAATATTAATGGGGGATGGGCAGTGAAAAGATTGATCGTAAAAAAAGCAGCCGTGCTTGGTGCCGGCACCATGGGGGCCCAAATTGCCGCCCATTTGGCCAACGCCAATGTGGAAGTGCTTCTGTTTGACTTGCCAGCCCATGAGGCAGACAAAAGCGGCATTGTTATGAAAGCGTTGAGCGCTCTTAAAAAGCAGGAACCCGCACCTTTGGCAAGCCCCGATAACCTGCAACTCATTGAGGCCGCTAATTACGAGGAGCATCTGCCGCGCCTGGGTGAATGCGATCTGGTGATTGAAGCCATTGCCGAACGTATGGATTGGAAAAAAGAACTGTACACAAAGGTTGTGCCACACCTGGCCCGCCATGCGCTGATTGCTTCCAATACCTCTGGTCTATCAATCAACGAACTTGCAAAAATCCTGCCCTTGGATGTGCAACGGCGTTTTTGTGGCATCCATTTTTTTAATCCCCCGCGTTACATGCACTTGGTGGAACTTATTGCCACCCATTACGGTGACCCAGGCTTACTGGATCACCTAGAAACCTGGCTTACTTCACGTCTGGGTAAGGGGGTGATACGTGCCTTGGATACTCCTAATTTTGTCGCCAATCGAATCGGCGTTTTTTCCATACTGGCCGTAATCCATCACACCGCCCGACTGGGCCTTGGCTTTGATGAGGTGGATGCGTTGACGGGAGTAAGGGTTGGCCGCCCCAAGAGCGCCACCTATCGCACGGCCGACATGGTGGGGTTGGACGTTATGGCGCATGTGATAAAAACCATGCACGACACCTTGCCCCATGACCCCTGGCACAGCTACTTTGTTGCGGCGCCATGGCTGGCGGCGCTGATTGGGAAGGGCGCGCTGGGCCAAAAAACCAAGGCAGGCCTTTTCAAAAAAGTGGGTAAGGAAATTCTGGTGCTCGATCTTGCCCAGCAAGATTATCGCCCTGCCGGGGCCGAGGTGGACCCTGAGGTGGACGCCATCTTGAAACTCAAAAACCCCGCAGAAAAATTCATCGCGTTGCGCAATTCTGCGCATCCGCAAGCCCAGTTGCTATGGTCCAGTTACCGTGACTTATTTCACTACTGCGCGGTGCAGCTGGAGCATATGGCCGACAATGCCCGCGACATTGACCTTGCCATGCGGTGGGGTTTTGGTTGGAGCTTGGGCCCCTTTGAAACCTGGCAAGTGGCGGGCTGGAAAAACATTACCCAAGCCATTGCCGAGGACATTGCCACAGGTCGGGCCATGAGCAGCACCCCATTGCCCCACTGGGTGTTTGAATGCGAAGGAGTGCACGCTCCACAGGGGTCATGGTCCGCAAGCGCCAAAACCCTGCGCCCGCGTTCCGCCTTGCCGGTTTATCAACGGCAACTTTTTCCGGAAACGGTACTGGGCGAAGCCAAAGCAGATCGGGGTACCACGGTGTGGGAGAACGAGGGTGTTCGGCTTTGGACCCATGCTGCTGATTCTGGTATTGGCATTCTCTCCTTCAAAAGCAAAATGCACACCGTGGGCGATGAAGTACTGGACGGCCTTCTGGCGGCCATTGCCTTGGCCGAACAGCAGTTGGAGGGTATGGTGTTGTGGCATGAAGCACCCTTTGCCGTGGGCGCCAATTTGCAACAGGTGTCCCAAGCCTGTGCTATGGGGGCCTTCGATAAACTTGAGGCTACGGTGGAGAAATTTCAACGCACCTCTCAGGCGCTTAAATATGCCCAGATACCCACGGTTGCGGCGGTACAGGGTATGGCTTTGGGAGGCGGCTGCGAGTTTGTGATGCATGTCAGTGGACGTGTTCTGGCGCTGGAAAGTTACATTGGATTGGTGGAAGCCGGCGTGGGCCTGATTCCCGCCGGGGGCGGATGCAAAGAATTTGCCATTGCTGCCGCCCAACAAGCGGCGCGCACAGAAACGCCGGGGGAGGTGTTTCATTTTCTGCAACCACCCTTCATGGCCATCGCTTTGGCGAAGGTGTCGAAGGGCGCCTTTGAGGCTGTGCGCGCAGGCTTTGCCAAACCCACTGACACCATTTTGTTTAACCACCACGAACTGCTTTATGTGGCACTTAAGGAGACGCGCGCCCTGGCTGAAGCGGGATATGTTCCACGGCTTAAGGCGCGTCAGATAACTGTGGCGGGACGCAACGGCATGGCTAACTTCGAGATGATGCTGATTAACATGAGAGAAGGCGGCATGATTTCCGCCCACGACTACCGCGTTGCCAAATCTGCCGCTACGGCCCTCTGCGGCGGTGATGTGGATACGGGAAGTAAGGTGGATGAAGAATGGCTTCTTACGGTGGAGCGCCGCGAGTTTATGCAGTTGTTAAAAACCCCAGAAACCCAGGCACGTATTCAGCATATGCTGGAAACCGGCAAGCCTTTGCGCAACTAAATGGTGTAAAACAAATTTTGCAAGGACTGTTTTTATGAGCAAATACATTCAAGATGCTTATATCGTTTCCGCAACGCGCTTGGCCACTGCCAAGCGCAATGGCCATTACGCCACCACTCGCCCCGATGACCTGCTGGCCGCCGTCTTACGGGCCGCGCTGGCAGGCCAGCCCACCCTTGATCCGGCGTTGATTGAAGATGTGATTGTGGGTTGCGCTATGCCAGAAGGCGAGCAAGGATTAAACGTGGCTCGTATTGGCCTTTTGTTGGCGGGTTTGCCAGACAGCGTGCCTGGCATCACCATTAACCGATTCTGCGCCTCTGGCTTGCAGGCCGTGGCGGATGCGGCCGCGAAAATACGCTTGGGCGACGCGGATGTGATGATCGCCGCGGGTGTGGAATCCATGAGCGCCATGCCACAAATGATGGGCAATAAGCCGTCCGTCAATTTGGCCGTCTTTGAACATCAGCAGACCATCGGTATTGCCTATGGCATGGGCCTGACAGCAGAGATCGTGGCGCAACGGTGGAAAGTTTCTCGCGCCGATCAAGACGCCTTCGCGCTGGCATCCCACCAAAAAGCCGTAGCGGCTGTGACCGCTGGCCATTTTAATGCCGAAATCACGCCATTTTTGCTGCGCACCCATGTGCCCGATTTGCGCAGTGGTGCGGTGCGGGTGGTGGAATGTCTGGTGAGTCAGGACGAAGGCCCTCGTCCGCAAACCACCTTGGAAACGCTAGCGAAACTGCGACCCGTTTTCGCCGCGCAGGGTTCGGTTACTGCCGGAAACAGTTCGCAAATGTCCGATGGCGCCGCAGCCGTTGTAGTGGTTTCGGAAAAAATATTAAAACACTTTAACCTAACGCCCTTGGCGCGTTTTATGGGTTTCGCTGTGACCGGGGTGGCGCCGGAGATTATGGGGGTGGGCCCCATTGCCGCTATCCCTAAGGCGCTGCAACGCGCGGGCATCACCCAGAATCAGTTGGATTGGATCGAGCTCAATGAAGCTTTTGCCGCCCAGTCGCTGGCGGTGATCCGCGATTTGCAATTGGACGCAGCAAAAATTAACCCACTGGGGGGCGCCATTGCTCTGGGGCACCCCCTTGGCGCCACAGGTGCCATACGCACCGCAACCTTGCTGCATGGGCTGAAGCGCACCGGCGGGAAATATGGCCTGGTGAGCATGTGCATCGGGACCGGCATGGGCGCTGCCGGGGTGTTTGAGGTGTTGTGAGAGGGGTACACCCTAGATCGACAACATGCGTTGGGTCTTGAAATTAAACTGCATTTGGAGGATGCTAAGGGGAGTGAATAGTGGGTGGCCACGCGGCCTCTTGCGAATCGCGAGAGTCTTGGCTAACCTTAACAATAATCAAGGCAGATAATCATGAACCTTCGAAGAGTGGCTGCTGTTTTACTGGCTGGAGTTTCATTGCTTTCAGCATCAGCTTGGGCTTTGAAGGCGGGTGATAACACCGTGGCTATTGGCGCCGCTTATGTCAATCCCAATGTCAGTGCCGACGCGTTGAACTACAGTGGGAATTCTATCTACTCAGTGCCATCAGGCTCTGTGCCGATCACTTCCGCATCGGCCTCCAGTACCACCACAGGCGCACTCATTCTGGGGCATATGTTTACGGATAATATCGCCTTGGTGTTAGACGTCGGCTTCCCACCAAAAGTTAATTTATCCATGGCGTTGAACGGAGGCGCTTCCACCGAACTGGCCTCAGTGAAGCTATGGGCCCCCATGTTGGTGGGCCGCTATTATTTTATGGATGCTAAAGATGCGTTTCGGCCCTACATAGGCGCGGGCGCTGTGTATACCGCCTTTAACAGCCTGTCCTTAAATGCCGTTGGGCAGCACTTGGCTCCTGCGGGGGCCGGCATTGATTCGGCTTGGGGTTTGGGTGGCCAGTCTGGGGGCCAACTACGACCTCAACAGCAATTATTTTCTCACCGGGTCGCTCAGTTACACCTACACCAAGACCACGCTGCATATCAATACGTTGAATTTGGGTTTACCCGTAACCGTAGGTTCTGCATCTGCCGATCTAAAACTGGGTAACACCTTGGTCTTTTTTGGTGCAGGTTACCGTTTTTAACCCAAAACCATTCTAGGCGCATGCCTTAGGCGGACAGCGTCCGCCGTAGGGCACGCATCAGCAAACCGAGCCCTGGGATCTTCATGTAAAGCTCCTCGGTGGCGTCCCAGTAGTCTCTGTGGAAGCAGATCTTGCTCTCCGCGTTCGCTTTAAGATGACTCACACCCCGAATCACATGATCCTGACGCATACCCGGTTGGCGTCCGCGAAAGTGAAATTCCCAGATCAGCATGATCTGGTTTTCTTTTTCAAAATGCTCCAGCACTATAAAGCGCGGTGAATCCACTTGTGTAAACATGTGGGTGAAGATGCGTTGAATGGCGGGCAGATTACGCACTTCATTGAAGGGGTCTTTAAAGTACGCATCCACACTATAGTGCTGTGAAAACTGCGCAATACTCTGCGGCGTAAGGGCTTCGTAAAATTGAATCAGTGTGTTTAACATCATTTACCCCCTCCCAAACGGCGGACCAGATAAAAATACCAGCTGTAGGGCAACCATGAAAAAAGTTTTACCAGCCGCGTGAAGCGTTTGGGGTAATGAATTTCAAACGATCCGGATTTAAAACCTTGCAAGGTGGCCAAGGCAGCCTCTTCAACGGTTAATAGGGCAGGCATGGTGAAATCATTCTGTGCTGTAAGACGGGTGGCCACAAAACCTGGGTTGATGATCCACACCCCAATATTTTTAGGCGCTAAGTCGAAATACAGACATTCTGCAAAATTAATTAAGGCGGCCTTGGCGGGCCCATAGGCCATGGCATTGGGTAGGCCGCGATAACCGGCCATGCTGGAGACAAAGGCGATGCCGCCCCCCGGGGTTAAATCGTTTAATACCGCAGAGGTCAGTTTTAAAGCACCCATAAAATTAACGTTAAATAAGCGCTCGGCCTGTGCTAGGTTAAAACTCTCAGCATGCATGGGTTGATAGTCGCCTGCTAAGTAAATAACAATATCAACACCACCCATATTTTTAAGCAATGCAGCGCGCGCACCCAATAGGCTGGCTTCATCTGTGGCGTCGCAGGGTAGGGTTAAGGCCCCATTAAGGCCCAGGGCATCGAGGCGCTCCCGATGACGACTGGAGAGAGCCAAGCGAGCGCCTAGCGCATGCAATTGCCGCGCCAGGGCCTCACCAATTCCACTGGAGGCGCCTATCAGCCATACGCGTTTGCCAGACCAATGGGCGATTTTAGGGTTCATGGTTTTTGAAACATTAAGGTTACTTCGCCCAGGCTAAACCCCCATTTCTTCATGGTGGAGCGGTTGAACATCACCTTATCATCCATTAAAAACATCCAGTCATCAAAATCAACATTGTAGACTTTGCCGTCCACAGGAAGGGCCAATACGTAGCGCCAATGCAGCGCGTTCCCTGAAACCTCTCCAATCGCTTCCCCAACTACGTCATCAGCATTCCCCAGAAAACGACCATCGGATTGGCGTTTGATTTTCCAGACGCGGCTGGTGGCGGTGCCATCAGACCATTTGAATTGTTCATCAATGGTGCCCATATCTCCTTGCCATACAGCGTTAATGCTTACGTGGAAACGTTTTACAACTTCTCCAGAGCGCCCTTGAAACATGCCCCAGGCATCCAGGTGTCCGTTGAGGTAATGGGTTATATCAAGCACTGGTTTTTCGGCGCTATATTGTTGCACAGCCGGCGTAGAACAACCGGATAGTCCCAGTAATGCAAGCAAGGTGGTGAGCAGGGCTTTCATAAAACGATCTCCAAAATGGGGTTATTGGTGCTTCAGTTCAAATTGCACAACGTCAATGTTTCCCGAACGAAAACCGGCTTCGCAGTAACTTAAATAAAAACGCCATAAGCGCCTGAATGTGTCATCAAACCCCAGCTTGGCAATGTGCTGCCATTGGCGATCAAAAGCGTCGCGCCATAGAACCAAGGTGCGGGCGTAACACATGCCAAAGGCCTGTTCGCCCACTATTTTTAGCCCTTGTTGATGTGCGGCCTCACGAAAGGCACTACCGCAAGGCAGCATGCCACCGGGAAAAATATACTGTTGAATAAAATCAGTGCCGCGACGATAGTCTGCAAAAAGATCGTCCCGTATGGTGATGGTCTGTATGACGGCCTTACCGGATGGGGGCAGGGCCTGAGCCACGGTTTTAAAATAACTGGGCCACCAACGCTGGCCCACGGCTTCAAACATTTCGATGGACACCACATGGTCAAACTGCTGACGGTTATCGCGATAATCTTGCAACAACAAACGGGCTTGTGGCACCTTGTCTCTGGCCCATGCCAGTTGTGCCGGCGATAGGCTTAACCCGGTTACCTGTAGGCCTTCTCGCGTCGCAACTTCTGCAAATCCACCCCAGCCGCAACCAATCTCCAGCACAGATTGCCCAGGCAGAGCCTCCAGTTGATGCAATACGCGGCGATACTTAGCCTCTTGCGCCCCTTCAAGATCATCGTTATTTTCGCTTTCAAAAAGGGCGCCGGAATAGGTCATGCTGGGGTCCAGCCAGAGGCGGTAGAAATCATTGCCCAGATCGTAATGGGCCATGATGTTCTTCTTACTGCCCGCACGGCTATTGCCATTTAACCAATGGCGAAGTCGGGCAGTGATGAGATGATGCCAACGGCCGTAGATGGCCTTGCGCAGGTTTTGACGATTATCGGCCAGCAGTGTTAACAACTGAGCCAAATCAGGCGAATCCCAATCACCGTCTATATACGCTTCCGCCAGGCCAATGTCGCCACGGGCCAATACCTTTTCGAAGAGTGCGTCCCGTTGCACTTGCATGACGGCGCGGATTGCACCCGTTCCAAATGGGTGGCTGTCCCCATTGGGTAAGCGAAGTTCCAGTATGCCGCCCTGGAGGTTTTTAAGAAGGGCCATAACCATACGTGCGTCACGCGAGATGGATTGGGTGTTAGGCAAACTTAATGTGCTACTCACCGGGTTTCTCCTGAGTTGATTGCGGGGCAGGGGGGTTCATACCAATAAAACGCACGCGTTTGATGATGAGTTTGACCGCTTGCCAATAGATGCGCGCCATTATTCCAATGGTGAGGTAGGGCATGCGAAGAAACGCTGCCAGTAGTGATGCGTTTGACCATGGTTTGTTTTTTCCTGAAATGGCGGTTAACAATAATTCACCCTGCGCATCGTCGTAATCGATACGCATGAGAGAGTTTTCCGGGCCCATATAAAAACGGAAACGATACCCCCCTTCTATGGTGCAAAAAGGGGATACATGAAACGCTTTGCTGGCGGCCCACACCTGCCCGTTTTGCATAACTCCACCCTCAGGGTGGTGCAGTAAATAGCTGTGCGTGCCACCGAAGGTATTGTTGACTTCTGCCAACACCGCAATCAATTCACCCGCACCATTGTGACAAAACCAAAAGCTCACAGGGTTAAACACATACCCCAGCACACGCGGGAAGGTTTGAAGAATAATTTCTCCATCTGGGGGCAGGCCTTGTTGGCGCAACAAGGATTGAATCCAGGGCAATAGTGCGGTGCCATCGCGCGGACCATGGTCTTTTTGATAAAAGCTCAGCAGGTTGAAGCGGTCTATGGAAAAAAACGCGCCGCCCGTGGCGTTTAATTCCTTCAAAGGCAATTGAACATAGAATACGGGGTAGGTAAATGAATTGATAACCGGTCGAAGGCGCCGGTGCATGACTTGCCCTACCATTAATTGTGCTGGCATTCCCATGTGTTTAGGCGCTCAGTGGCACATTCTGCGTAACACTGCCATCTTCTTGCCAGGGCGCACGAAGGCCCATGCCGTTCACCACGCGCAGCGCGGACTTTAAGCCGTCTTCATGAAAACCGTATGCGGTCCATGCGCCTGCTAACCATAGACCTCCTTGTCCTTGCCAATGGTCCAGTTGTTTTTGTGCGGCTATGGCGGCGGCATCCAGCACGGGATGCGCATAATGAAATTGAGCCATTATTTTATTTTGATCAGGTGCGCGCAGTGGGTTTAAGGTCACCACCACAGGCGCCTTAAAGGGCAATGGTTGCAGACGGTTAATGAGATAAGACACTTCTACGGGCCGCCCCACCGGTGTGCCCACGCCGGAAAAATAATTCCATGCGGACCATAATTTGTGCCGCCGTGGCAACAGTTGGGCATCGGTATGCAAGATGGCGAGATTGGGTTGATAACGAATGGCGGCCAGCGCTGCCCTTTGTTCGTCATTGGCGCTGTCCCCCAGGATGTCCAGCGTCTGGTCGCTGTGGCAGGCCATCACTACTTGGTCAAAAACCTCTGTGCCGGCTGCATGCGTGACGCTGAAACCGTGCTCGGTTTTTGCAACCTGGGTGACGGCACATTGAAGCCGCACATCAGGCAGACCTGCGGCCATCTTTTTGACGTATTCATGGGCGCCGCCTTTTACTGTACGCCATTTGGGTCGATTAAAAATCTGTAATAGGCCATGGTTTTGACAAAAGCGGACGAAGGTGATGAAGGGCATGTTCAAGGTTTCACCCGTCGGGCAAGACCAAATGGCGGCAGCCATGGGCAGCAAGTACCATTCACAAAATGATTTTGAATAACGCCTTTTTTCTAAAAAATCTTTTAGGGAATCTTTTTCCTCTGCGTGCGCATTAAGCCCTGTACCGCACTCCTTGTTAAAGCGCAGTATGTCGTAGAGCATCACCCAGAAAGCGCGCCGCACCCAGTTGCGCTTTTGCCCAAAAAGTGTAGCCAAATTGCTGCCCGCCCATTCCAAGTGAGGGTCTTCAAGGCTAACCGATAAAGACATGTCTGTTTCAACGCTATCAACGCCCAAGGTGTTGAACAGGGCGATAAGGTTGGGATAGGTGCGCACGTTGTACACCAAAAAACCCGTATCCACCGGATGGGTGAGACCTTCCAAATGCACGTCCACGGTATTGGTGTGGCCGCCCAAAGTGGCGCTGGATTCAAACAATGTGATGTGGTGATGTGGGTTCAGTAGCCAGGCGCTGGCCAGCCCAGAGATGCCCGAACCGATGACGGCAATGCGTTGCCTGTTAGTCATAAATCAAATTCCAGTGGGGCCATTCAGTGCGGCCTTCGAGGCGCGCCATAGTGAACCGTTAGAATCTGCAGCAACACCCTGAAAGCCCGTTTGCGGAGCCACAAAATCCACTGACATCATAAAGCTTAGGGCCATGATCATCAGAATTGAGTAAACGAAAGACTTTTTAGCCCAACGCCGATCATCTGCTGAGTTGCGATTTAACCAAGTGGAGCGTATCCACGCCGCGCCCAAGCATAACAACACCACCAAGTAACCCCAACCGGTGTTGTGGGTTAAAAACAGCAGCAAGGCGCAACCGGTAAAGGCCGCCACATACACAGGCGTTTCGTGCTTCACGCGCGCCACGCCACGTACCAAGGGCAATACTGGAATAGAAGCGCGTGCATAGTCTTGCAAATGCAGAACGGCGATGGCGTAGGCGTGAGGGAATTGCCACACCACATACATGGCGAACAAAATGGCAGCCGCCACATCCAATTGATTGCTGGCGGCACAGTAACCCGCCAGAGGAGGTACGGCGCCAGCCAAACTGCCCACCCAAGTGCCATGCTGTGTGCGCTTTAAACCCAAACTATACAGACCGGCGTAAATCACCAAGCCTGCAAAGGCCACCGCCGTGGCCAAGGGGTTGGTGAACAGAAGCAGCGTTAAAAATCCGCACAATGAAAGCACCGCACCCCACACCAGTGCCTCAAACAGAGTTACACTTTTTAGCACCAGCGGGCGGTTGCGTGTGCGCTGCATAAGTGCATCAATATCGCGATCAATGCAGTTGTTCAGCACGCAGCCTCCTGCAATCACCAAGGCCAATCCCAGCATAACCGCCAGAAAAGTGCTTGCGCTAATATGTCCGCGACTGCCCAGCAAAAAGCCGCCGGCCACAGAAACCAGGTTGCCCATGATGATGCCCGGTTTGGTTAGGGCCACATAGTGTTTCAAGCGATTCATTATCTGCCCATGGACATGGGCATCATGCGAACACCTGTGTTGTACATAATCCACAGGGAACCTCCCACCAAGAAGGCAATAATGATGAGGGTGTACACCAACACCATCACATTCCAGCGTTGTGATGATGAGCGGTCCAGATGCAAGAAATAATGCATTTGCACCACGATCTGTACAATGGCGGCAGAAACAATCACCACGGTGGCCTCAAGGGCGTGATAGTTGCCCGACATGACAATGCCAAAGGACAGCAAGGTGAGCGCCAGCGAAAGAATGAACCCTATAACATAGCCCCGCGGTGAGCCGTGCGAGTCGCCGCTATCTTCCGTTAAATGCGCGCTCATATTAAAGAACTCCCATGAGGTAAATAATGGTGAATACGCCAATCCAGATAATGTCCAGGAAATGCCAGAACAAGCTTAACCGTTGCAAGCGTGAGGTGACGGCAGGGGTAATGCCTTTAAAGATGAGCTGACCCATCATGACGGTCATCCAGATCAAACCCACGCTCACATGCAAGCCATGGGTCCCCACCAACCCAAAGAAGGAGGACAGAAACCCACTGCGGTTAGGGCCATTGCCTTCGCTGATCAGGTGAGCAAACTCATTCACTTCCATACCAATAAAACTTAAACCCAAAGCCGCAGTCACGATGAGCCACAGGACGGCGGTGGCGCGTTCTCGTCTGTACAAGGACAGCATGGCAAAGCCGTTGGCAAAGCTGGAGAGCAGCAGCGCCATGGTTTCGATGAACACATAGCGCAGGTCAAATAACTCTTTACCGGTGGGTCCACCAGCGTAGTTGTGGCGCAACACGGCGTAGGTGGCAAACAGGCAGGCAAAGAGAATGCAATCGGTCATGAGGTAAACCCAAAAACCAAATACCGCGTTATCGGCATGCTCCTCAGCGTGGTCCTCGTGGTGAACCAGAGACGCTTCGGGTGCGGATAATATATGTGCAGTCATTATTCTCGTCCTTGGGTTGCGAGGTCATGGGTGCCGGCGGGGCGGTTGTGTTTTTCGCCAGCAACGCCTTCAGGGGCGCCCACAGTAGAGGGGGCATGGGCGCTGTGGGGCAGACCATTACTTTCAATACGAGCCACCTCATCCGCGCTTAGGGTGTAATCCACATTTTCATCATTGGCACGCATCACCACTGTGACCAACAAGGCGATGAGGCTGACCACGGCCAGCCACCAGATGTACCAGATCATGGCAAAGCCGAAGGCAAAGGTAAAAGCCCCCATCGCCACACCCACGCCCGTGTTGCGCGGCATATGAATGGGTGCGAAGGGGGCTGTGGCGCGATGGGGAATACCCTGTTCTTTCATGTGCGCGAAGGCATCTAAGGCTTGCACCTGGGGCAATTTGGCAAAATTGTAGAAGGGCGGAGGCGATGTGGTGGACCATTCCAGTGAGTGGCTGTTCCACAAGTCGCCCGTGGTATCACGCAGGGCATTGCGGTTGCGGATACTGACAAATAATTGCACGCCCTGGCAGAAAATCCCCAAGGCCACCAAGGCGGTGCCCAGCAGGGCCGCGATCAGGTAGGGTTGCCACACGGGGTTGTCGTAATGTTCTAAGCGGCGCGGCATGCCCATAAATCCCAAGGCGTAGAGCGGCATAAAGGCCAGATAAAAACCAGACAGCCAAGCCCAGAAAGCGCGACGGCCCCACTTTTCATCCAATTGGAAACCAAACATTTTGGGAAACCAATAGCTGTAACCAGCAAAATAACCAAACAGAGCGCCGGGGATCAACATGTTGTGGAAATGTGCCACCAAAAACTCGCTGTTATGCAGGACATAATCTGCACCGGGAACAGAAAGCAACACACCAGTCATGCCCCCCACCGTAAAGGTGACGATGAACCCTAGGCTCCACAACATGGGCGTGGTGAACTCAATGCGGCCGCGGAACATGGTAAACAACCAGTTGAACATCTTCACCCCTGTGGGGATGGAAATGATCATGGTGGCAATGCCAAAGAAGGCGTTTACATCCGCCCCCGCGCCCATAGTAAAGAAATGGTGCAGCCACACCACAAAGGACAACACCGCAATGGCGATGGTGGCGTACACCATGGATACATAACCGAAGAGCCGTTTGTTTGAAAAGGTAGACACCACTTCCGAGAAAATGCCAAAAGCGGGCAGAATGACGATATACACCTCAGGGTGACCCCAAATCCAGAATAGGTTGGTAAACATCATCTGGTTACCCCCCATGCCATTGGTAAAGAAATGCATATCGAAGTAGCGGTCTAGGGTGAGCAGCGCTAAGGTGGCGGTGAGCACTGGGAAGGACAGCATGATGAGTACGGTGGTAACCAAAATGGTCCAGGTGAATACGGGAATTTTCATCATGGTCATGCCCGGCGCGCGCAGTCGCACAATGGTCACGAAGAAGTTAATCCCTGTAAGCAAGGTGCCTATACCCCCCAGCTGTAAGCTCCAGATCCAGTAATCCACCCCCGTAGTGGGGCTAAATTCTTTTTCAGAGAAGGGTGGGTAGCCCGTCCAACCCGCTTGTGAGAAATCGCCCACAGCCAAGGACACCATCACCAATAAGGCGCTGGCCGCGGTAAGCCAGAAGCTTACAGAGTTGAGGAAAGGGTAGGCCACATCCCGTGCGCCAATTTGCAGTGGAACCACATAATTCATCAGACCAATAAAGAAGGGCATGGCCACAAAGATGATCATGATGGTGCCATGGGCACTGAACACTTGATTGTAATGCTCGGGCGGCAAGAAACCTTGCCCCATGCCCTCCGCCAAAGCTTGGTGCGTGCGCATCATGATGGCGTCGGCAAAGCCGCGCAGCATCATCACCACCGCAAGGATGATGTACATCACACCGATGCGCTTATGGTCTACGCTGGTAAACCACTCGCCCCACAGGTAGGCCCAATGTTTTTGGTAGGTAATCCACACCATCAGCAGTAGGCCCAGCAAACACGCCGTGACCACGGCCCCCATGACGATGGGGTTTTGATAGGGAATGGCTGCTAGCGTGAGCTTGCCCAAAAAAAACGATGCGTTCATGGGGTCATCCTGTTTATTTTTAATTCTGTGGCGTGCGCAGTATGTTCATGCGGCGCGTCGTGATGGGGTGTGGGGTCGGTATCCGGTGCGTATTTTTGCAAAATGGATTCAAACAGCATAGGGGCGACACCTGAAAAATAAACCGGCTTTACGTTTTCGCTCGGCACTTCCAGTTGTTTGAGATGCATGCCATCTAGTTTGAGCTGACCCTTTTTAACACTATTCACCCAACCCTGAAATTCTTGCGGGGTCATGGCGCGCACTTCAAAATGCATGCCTGAAAAACCTTCACCACTCATCTGAGTGTTTAACCCTTGATAAGTTCCAGGGGTATCCGCCAACAGGTTGAGCTCGGTTTGCATACCCGCCATGGCATAAATCTGACCGCCCAAGCGCGGGATGAAAAATGAATTCATGACGGAATCGGAGGTGATGTGAAAGGTGATGGGGGTGCCTGCGGGCAACATCAACTGATTGACTGTGGCAATGCCTTGCCCGGGGTAGATGAACAACCATTTCCAATTGAGCGCCACCACCTCTACGGTGATGGGTTTAAGCGTGGAGACCAGAGGCTTTTCAGGCGTGAGGTCATGGGTGGAGCGCCACACCAAGATACCCAGAGCCAGCACAATGAACGCGGGTATGGTCCACACAATCCACTCTATAAGATGAGAGTTATCCCACTTTGGGGTGTAAGTGGCGCTTTGGTTGGAGGCTCTGTATTTCCAGGCAAAGGCAAAGGTCATGACGATCACCGGAATCACCACAATCAGCATTAAGCCGAAGGCGGTGAGGATGAGGGTCTTTTCGTCAGCGGCAATGGGGCCTTTGGGGTCCAGAATGGCCCAGCGACTGTTGCCACAATCGCCTTCACAGGCGTAACCAGACTGAGCCAACCATAGGAAGGGCAGCAGTTTTAACCAGATTTTCTTCATTAGTATAATAAAACCAATAGGTTATAAATAATCGTGGCCATTTTTCGAGGAAATGAACCACGACAGTTAGATTTAATCCAGTATTCTAACGCTGCGTTGCGTCAAAATGCACGGACTTTTTGGAAACTTCCAGACAGGATGGGGTCAGAAATTTTACAAGTACTTGATATTGTTATGTATTTTAGATAGGTGCAGGCGGGGGTTTTAATCGAGTTTCTGTTTTTTGAGTAGAAAAACCTGAGTTTTTGACTATTGCACGGGGTTGAGTTGATCGGTTAACTTCTGAAGCGCATCCGGCGCACCACGTACGCGCAAGAACGAGCCCTCCACATCGCTGCGCTCTTCCAATACCTCGCAGCTGGAAAATATCTCACCGCGCAGTTTCTGCGCTGCCCACGGCAAAAAGAGCTCGGCTTCAATTAAATCTTTCCTGAAGTAGGCCACGATGGTCTTATGGAGTAAGGCCACATCGTCAATCCGTTTGGCGCTCATCACGATGCAATCGGGGTAGCGGGACACCAGCATTGCGGTGCGGTTCGCCTGGGCGGCTTCATCGCCCACATGATCAATCTTGTTAAAAATACGGATGCGCGACACGCTCTGCGCACCAATTTCACTGAGTACTTCATCGGTTACTTGAACTTGGCGCTCAAAACCGGGATCGCTGGCATCGATCACGTGCAACAATAATTCTGCATCCAGTGCTTCATCTAAGGTGGATTTAAAGGAGGCCACCAAGCCATGGGGCAGGTTTTTAATAAAACCCACGGTGTCGCTAATCAAGACGCGCGGCACGCTTTCCGGATGCAAGGTGCGCACGGTGGTGTCCAATGTGGCGAAGAGTTTGTTTTCTACCAATACGTCACTGCCCGTTAAGGCGCGCATTAAAGTAGATTTACCCGCATTGGTGTAGCCCACCAGCGCCACACTGGCCAAGCCTTGGCGCTCTTGACGGCGCGAGCGCTGTGTTTTGCGCTCCACATCCATGGCGGCAATTTCTTGTTGCAGTTCTGCAATATGGTCACGAATTTTGCGTTTATCTAATTCGGTGTGCGATTCACCGGCGCCGCGCCCCCCCACACCGCTGCGCTGACGACCCTGAGGGCCTGCCAGTTTTGCCATTTCACGCAAGCGTGGTGCCATGTAGCTGAGCCGCGCAATCTCCACCTGCGCTCTTGCCGCACGGGAGCGGGCATTGCGGTGGAAGATGTTCAAAATGACCATGGTGCGGTCCATCACTTCGCAACCCACCTCGTTTTCTAAGATGCGCGCTTGAGAGGGTGATATTTCATGGTCCACTAACACTGCTTCAATAAGGCCGGTAACGGAGTCTTCTGCCGCCGATCCATTTACAAAGTCTCTAATCTCTTCACGCTTGCCTAACCCCAAATAGGCGGAAGCATCAAAGGCGTTGCGCTTTTGAATGAAGGTTTGCACCACTTGGTAACCCAAGGTTTTGGCCAGATCGCGCAGTTCTGCTAAGGACGCTTCAAACTCGAGGTCGGTGATGTTGGGCAGCTGCACAGCAGCCACCACGGCGTAGCGGATTTTGTCGAGGGGCTCGATGGACATGGGGTTACGCTTTTCTAAGAAAACAGGCCTTCAGCATAAAGCTGCCGGCATCCATCTTGCAGTCTACTTCATGATCACCACCCACCAAGCGAATGCTTTTTACCTTAGTGCCCACCTTCAGGGTAATGGAGGAGCCCTTCACCTTTAAGTCTTTAATCAGAACCACCGAATCACCATCGACCAACACAGTGCCATTGGAATCTGTCACCACCACCGCGTCATTGTCCTCGTTGGGCGCGCTAGCCTGTATGGGCCACTCATGAGCGCAGTCGGCGCAGATATAGTTACCCCCATCAGCATAGGTGTTTTCCATGGTGCACAGAGGGCAAGGAGGGATAGAAGCTGTCATGAGGAACTCTGGTGATGAAATGATGATCTAACCAAAGATACTACAGCGCGGGGGGTGAATCCACAAGCCGGTGACCGCACATCAAAAACCAATTGAGCGGTAGAATCCTACATTTTACAGTTATGGGAAGACGTTATGAAAAAGACTTTGTTATTGAGCGCACTCACAGCCGTATTGGCATTTCCTGCAGGCGCCGCCCTTCAAGTGGGCAGTTCAGCCCCCCTATTCACCACCGAGGCCTCCATAGGAGGTAAGGTGTTTGCCTTCTCTATGGCTGAGGCCTTAAAGAAAGGCCCCGTGGTGTTGTACTTTTATCCCGCCGCATTCACACCAGGCTGCACGGTAGAAGCCCATGACTTTGCCGATGCTGTTGAAAAATATCACGCTTTGGGCGCCACTATTATTGGGATTTCTCACGACGATATTGAAAAACTGAATAAGTTTTCTGTGAGCGAATGTCGCAGTAAGTTTGCTGTAGGGGCAGACCCCAAACAAAGCATTATGAAGTCCTACGATTCTGTGATGAGCATGATGTCTGACTATGCCAGCCGCACCTCATACGTCATTGCCCCCAGTGGTGAAATTATTTACACCTATAGCGATTTATCGCCCAGCCAACATGTCAGCAATACCTTAGACGCTTTGCAGAAATGGGTGGCTGCGCATAAAGCCAAGTAACCAAATCTACCCTTAGGTTTTTAAGGGCCAATTGCGCAGTGGCAACACAGTGGCGCTATTTTCTTCTGTGTTAACCCCGGGTAGCGCTTACTGAAAGAGCGTGGGGAATAGTTTGCGCAGTTGCGCTACTTTGGGGGTGTCGTTAATCACGATGTAGGGTTGATCAGGATGCCTGGCCAAATAGTTTTGGTGATGCTCTTCCGCGGCATAGAACTGCTGCAGCGGCACCACTTGCGTCACGATGGGCGATGAATAAGCGCCTGATGAATTTAATTTTTGAATGACGTGTTGCGCTTCATTCATTTGCTCGGGTGTGGCATAAAAAATTGCTGAGCGATATTGTGTTCCTGAATCAGGTCCTTGGTGATTGAGCTCTGTGGGGTTATGTGCCACAGTAAAAAACACGTGCAGTAATTGCGCGTAACTCACCTGGGCGGGGTTAAATTGCACCTGCACCGACTCCGCATGACCTGTGTTACCCATACTGACCTGATCGTAATGTGCTGTGGCCGCCGCGCCGCCGCTGTAACCCGACACCACCTGTGTAACACCCTTCACATGTTTAAATACGGCGTCCACCCCCCAAAAACAACCACCGGCAAACACCGCTGTTTGCTGAGCGGGGGCCGCAGCATCGGCAGAGCTGCTAAAAAATGGGGCCAACCCCATCATGCCCACCAGTAAGGCGTGCGCGCGCAAATGCATCATGATTTATCCTCGATAAATTTTAACGCCACGCCATTGCTGCAGTAACGCAAGCCCGTGGGCTTTGGGCCATCCTCAAAAAGATGGCCATGATGGGCGCCGCAGCGTGCGCAATGGTATTCCGTACGCACCATACCAAGCTTGGTGTCGGTCTTGGTTTCTAAGGCGCCAGGCAATGCCGCATAAAAACTGGGCCAACCCGTACCGCTGTCAAATTTGGTTGTGGAAGAGAAGAGCGGCAGGTCGCAGGCCACGCAGTTAAACAGGCCATGACGCTTTTCGCTGTTGAGCGGGCTTGAAAAGGGGTATTCCGTGCCTTCTTTGCGCACCACTTCATATTGTTCTGGGGTTAGCATTTTTTTCCACTCCGCATCCGTTTTATGAATCCTTTGAATGACATCTGCGGCCAGTGCAGCGCTGGCCATGAAAAATTTAGATAATGAAAACACCACGCCACCTCGCATCAGCACGGTCATGAATGATCGTTTATTCATCATGTTTTGACAACCTCACGTGGGGCTCTTTTCCAAGCAGCTCATAAAGATGGCATCATACCCCATAGACCTGTTTTAATTCATTAGGTTCAATTCATCAAAAGTGGGGCGTTTTTATGGCATTTGGCCGCCCTGTGGTCGCCGGTGATCCATAGACTGGTATATTTGGCTTATGGATTTTTCATCTTTAACCGGAGAACAACGTGAACGCAGAAGAGTTGCAAGCCCTACAAAAACCACTCAAACAAGCCTATCGAGATGCGCCTCATAGCGCATTGGCCACCTTGCGCGCCGAAGTGGTTTTGCGTCAAGAAGAGTTGGCCTGTCCCGTGATAACCGGCTTGGCGCAGCCCGTGGCGGGGTTGCATCCGGCGGCCGGTGGCGATGGATCCAAATCTTGCCCAGGCGATATGCTGCTAGAGGCTCTAGCATCCTGTGCGGGGGTGACTTTTATGGCAGTGGCCACAGCCTTAGGCGTTACCTTGCACAAAAGCGTGGTGCATGCCGAAGGAGATATGGACTTCAGGGGAACTTTGGGTGTATCCAAAGAAGTGCCTGTGGGTTTCACCGATATTCGTTTGCGTTTTGAGGTAGAGTCTAATGCCACAGCAGAACAACTGGCCACACTGATGAGGCTATCAGAGCGTTACTGCGTGGTGTATCAAACTTTGGCGCATCCACCCAAACTATCCCTGAGCATGAACGGTTAATGTCGTCTATCGATATTCGTGAAGAAGCGGGGGTACGCACCCTGCATTTTGGTTCTGAATGGATACAAGGGGCCATGCGCATCGCGCGGCCCTGGCAATTGGAGTTGGATTACACCAAAGAGATGATGGCCTCACTTCTCATGCGCGAGGGCGCACGCTTTCCACGTCATGCCTTACTAATTGGACTGGGCGCCGCTTCCCTCACCAAGTTCTTATATCGCTATTGCCCACAAACCAAAATTACCGTGGTAGAAATTGATCCACAAGTGGTGGCCGCCGCACAGCATTTTTTTAAATTGCCTGACGACCCTAAGCGGCTGAATATTGTGGTGGAAGATGGTGTTGCGTTTATGAGTCGAACGGATAAAAGCTACGATCTTATTTTGGTAGATGGCTATGACGCCGACGCACTGGCAGGGGCCTTAGATACCTTACCCTTCTACCAAATGTGTCGCGCACATTTGACGGACGCAGGAATTATGGCGGCCAATATATTTGGCCGACGCAATAGTTTTAAAGCCAGTTACAGCCGCATTAATGGCGCTTTTGAGGGCCGCTCTATTGCGTTTCCTTCCTGCGACAGTGGCAATGTGATTGCGTTTGCCACGGCTGGTGATGCGGTGCAGATTACTTTGGAAGACTTGCGTGAACAAGCGCTAAAACTAAAAGAGCGCTCAGGGCTTAATTTACTGCCCACCTTATCGCGCCTAGAAAATGCTCAGCGCTGTAAGGGCGGCATCATGAAGTTTTAGCTGCTCCACAAGGGCGGCTCGTCCATCAAGGCAATTTGTTCACGCAACTCCAACACACGGTCTTGCCAATAACGCTGCGTGTTAAACCACGGAAAGGCGATGGGGAAGGCGGGGTCTTGCCAGCGCCGCGCAATCCAGGCGGCATAATGAATCAGGCGCAAGGTGCGAAGCGCTTCGATTAGGTGTAATTCACTCGGATTGAAATCATAAAAACATTCGTAGCCGGCCAACAGTGCGCCCATTTGCCGTGTGCGATCTGCTCGTTCACCGGAAAGCAGCATCCATAAATCTTGAACAGCAGGCCCCATACGGCTGTCATCAAAGTCCACAAAATGAGGGCCATCGGGGGTCCACAACACGTTCCCTGGGTGGCAATCGCCGTGCAAGCGTAAGGTAGCGACGCTTCCTGCACGTTCCATGCAATGGTGCACGCTGACCAACGCTTGCTCTACGGCAGCACGATAAGCCGGTTCAATATCATCAGGTAGAAAATGATGAGCCAGCAGGTAGTCGCGCGGGACTGTGCCAAAGGTGTCAATGGTGAGTGCTGGGCGATGGGTGTAGGGTTGGGTGGCCCCCAAGGCGTGAATGCGTCCAATAAAACGACCCATCCATTCCAACGTATCCTCATTATCCAATTCTGGTGCACGACCGCCGCGCTTTTCAAACACTGCAAAGCGATGCCCTTCAAAGGTATGCAGGGTCATGCCCTCATTAGGGGTCAGACCCCTAAGTAAGGCCATGGCCGGCACCACAGGAATTTCGGCCTCCACCAAGGTTTGCACAAAGGCGTGCTCTTCCAGAATGGCCGCATCCGTCCAGCGGCCGGGGCGATAAAACTTGGCCACCAAGGGTGGTCCGTCTTCCATGCCCACCTGATAGACGCGGTTTTCGTAGCTGTTTAGGGCCAATAGGCGCCCGTCGCCGCGCAGACCCACGCTCTCCAGCGCATTTAAAATGAGGTCTGGGGTGAGGGTGGAGAATGATTCGTCAGGTTTCATAACCCTCTCAATAATGCATTAACCATATACCGCATAATAAGAGAATATCGCACCATTACCCAGTATTTCACAGATCATCTCTGAAAAAATCATAAGCTTTGCTCGTAAATAAGCAAAAATTGTGTTTTGATGGGCGCGCTGCAAATCAACTAAGGAATGTCATGGCGGTTAAAGCATCGGTTCATAGAGCCAATCTAAAAATGGTGGATATGGATCGCAATTACTATCAAGATCATGCGCTCACCTTGGCGCGTCACCCTTCCGAAACAGATGAGCGCCTGATGGTGCGCATACTGGCTTTCGCCCTGAATGCGCGCGAGTATTTGGAATTCGGCCAGGGCATGACTGACGATGATGAAGCGGATTTGTGGGAAAAAGATTTAACCGGCGCCATCGCTTTGTGGATTGATGTGGGTACCCCTGATGAAAAGTTGATTCGCAAAGCCTGTGGTCGTTCCGCTCAAGTGTTGGTCTATACCTATGGCGGACGCGTGGCGGATATATGGTTAGAGCAAAATGCCGCCGCCTTCGAACGCCAAGACAACCTCACCATTGTAAACATACCGGTAGAGACCAGTCGCGCCTTGGCGCTGCTGGCCAAAAAAACAATGGACCTGCATTGTATTGTTCAAGATGGCCAAGTGTGGATCAGTGAAGGCGACACCAATGTGCCCATTACGCTGCAGGTGGTTAAAGCAGCACGAAAATAAGCCTCTGCGCATGTTATGATGCGCGACTCTCCTTAGAAATGCCATCATGATTATTCTTAAAAACGTTGTTCTACGCCGCGGTGCCAAGGTGCTGCTAGACGGCAGCTCCGTCACCATTAATCCGGGTGAGAAGGTGGGGTTGGTGGGCCGCAATGGTGCAGGAAAATCAACCTTGTTTGGGCTGTTTAATGGCTCCTTGCATGAGGATGGCGGTGACTTTACCTTGCCTCCTCAATGGCGCATGGCCCAAGTGGCGCAGGACATGCCCGAAACCGAGCAAAGTGCCACCGCCTTCGTGATTGAAGGCGATACGGTGCTGTTGGCTGCGCAAAACGAAGTGCATGCCGCCGAGGCCACCGATGACGGTATGCGTATGGCACATGCCTATATGGTGTTGGATGAAGCGGGCGTACACACTGCCGAAGCCCGCGCGCAAACGCTTATCCTAGGATTGGGATTTAAAATGGAGGAGCTCTCCAACCCCGTGAACAGTTTTTCAGGGGGTTGGCGCATGCGTTTGCAATTGGCGCGCGCCCTGATGTGCCCCTCCGATTTATTGCTGCTGGATGAGCCCACCAATCACTTGGATTTGGATGCTTTGGTGTGGCTGGAAGCGTGGCTTAAAAAATACACCGGCACCATGATCGTCATCAGTCATGATCGCGAGTTTCTCGACACCGTCACGCAAGTGACCTTGCATATCGATAATGCCCGTCTGGTGCGTTACGGTGGCAACTACAGCACCTTTGAAGAAATGCGCGCCGATCAGATGGCGCTGCAGCAAGCGGCCGTTTCCAAGCAGCAAGATAAGATTGCCCATCTGCAAAAGTTTATTGATCGCTTTAAGGCCAAGGCCAGCAAAGCCAAGCAAGCACAGAGTCGCGTGAAGGCTTTGGAGCGCATGGAGCGCATCGCACCCGTATTGGCCGATGCTGATTTCAGTTTTGAATTTAAAGAACCCGCCAATCTGCCCAACCCCATGCTGACCATTCGCAAGGGTGTTATTGGGTATCCGCCCTTGCCTGATGCGCCTGCCGATTCTCCACCCACAGTGATTGTGCGCGACATTAATTGTTCCGTGCATGCCGGCCAACGAATTGGTATCTTAGGCGCCAACGGTCAGGGCAAGTCCACCTTGGTGAAGACTATTGCACGCACCTTAACGCCCATTAATGGCGAGCTTACCGAAGGTAAGGGCCTCACCATTGGTTACTTTGCTCAACAAGAATTGGATGTGCTGCACCCTGAAGACAATCCCTTGCAACATATGACGCGCTTGGCGAAAGAAATCATTGCCAGCGGCCGTGGCGGCTGGGTAAACGGCAAAGAGCAAGATCTGCGCAATTTCTTAGGCACCTTTAATTTTGGTGGCGACATGGTCAAGCAACCTGTGGGCACCATGAGTGGCGGTGAAAAAGCGCGCCTGGTGCTTTGTATGATTGTGTGGCAACGCCCCAATTTGTTGCTACTGGATGAGCCTACCAATCACTTGGACTTGGCCACCCGTGAGGCCTTGGGCGTGGCGCTGAATGAATTTGAAGGCACCGTGATGTTGGTCAGTCATGACCGCGCGCTGCTGCGGGCGGTATGCGATGAATTCTGGTTGGTGTCCCGTGGTGGGGTAGCCCCCTTCGATGGCGATTTGGCTGATTACCAACGTTATTTGTTAGAGGAAGCCAAACGTTCGCGCGATGAGGCTGGCGCACCCGATAAGAAGCGTGTTGCGTAATATCAGCCGCTGATGCGCCCCGTTATTCTTATTCCTGAAGATGAAGTTGAAATAACCGCTATTCGCGCGCAAGGCGCGGGTGGGCAGAACGTCAATAAGGTTTCTAACGCTGTTCATCTGCGCTTTAACATCGCCGCCTCCTCCTTACCCGACGATATTCGTGAGCGCTTGTTGCACTTGCGCGATCAGCGCATCAACAAAGAGGGGTGGGTGGTGATTAAGGCGCAGGAATTTCGCAGCCTGGAAAAAAATCGCAGCGAAGCGCTGCGTCGTTTGCAAGTATTGGTTTCTGGTGTGGCAACGCTCCCCAAAAAACGTTTGGCCACCAAGCCCACTCGTTCGTCGCAGCGGCGTCGCTTAGAGACCAAAGTGCGGCGCTCTGCCATTAAGGTTGGACGCGGCCGGGTGGAGGAGGAGTAATGGGGGCCACATAGGGGTCAGACCCCCCTAGGGGTCAGACCCCTGGTCTTCTGGTCTTACTGGTCTTGCAGCAGTGCCATGAGAGGGCGATAACGATTGCGTGCGGTCATGGCAATGACGCGCGGGTTTTTGCACATGGGCTTTAAGAAGGCCAGTTCCGCCGCTTCATCGCGTGTTTCAATCCACCAACACTTAGCCAGTAATGAGTTGCCCGGATGCCACTGATAGCCATGAGCTTTGGCGATGTCTTTTTTATCAAAATCCATGTTGGTGGCGAAGATGCGCCATGAGGGTGCGCGGGCGGAGGCCAGCAGTAAGGACAGCACAGTGGCGTCTTGTTCAGGCGTTTTTTGTTCTAACAAGGCCAATACCATATCCACGTCGGCGCGTGCGCGATGGGCCTCGTTAAACAGACCAAAGCGGAAGGCCAGGTAATCTAATTTTAAGCTCGCCACTCCCCAACGCGCCCAAGGCACTTCGTTAAAGGTACAAGCAAAGGGCATGGCGGCAAAGCCGGGATGCCGCGCTTCTAAAAAGCCTCGATCAAAAGTGGCGTTGTGACAAATAACCAGCGAAACGCCTTCAAGGGCCTTCTCCATTTGGGCCACATCAATGGCTTGCCCCTTCACCATGTGGTCTGTGATGCCGGTAAGGCGAGTAATTTCTGGGGAAATGGACATTTCTGGGTCTTCCAGGCTTTCAAAGCGAGTCACCACACGGTATAAGGTGCCGGTTTCTTTGCCGTATTCGCAGGTGGCGATGGCGATGTCGATAATACGATCACCCAAATCCACATTTAACCCGGTGGTTTCTGTGTCAATCACCGCCAAACGGCCGCAAGGTTCGCCACTGGTGTTGGTGGCAAACACATGCTCATCGCCAATGGCCAGACGACGTGAGATTCTATAGTCGGGGTGTTTGGCCAACAGGGCTAGATCTTCTGCAATATCCATAACATTCCTTAATTCAAGGCAGTTAGTGTACTGCGGAAGCGCTGTGCTCGCCGCTCAATTTGAAACCCGCAAAAAACCGCTATACTGCGCAATTGCCGCAATTTTGCCGGTTCATTTTAGGAGATAACCATGGGTAAAGAGAAAAACGCCAAGAAAGAAGTTAAAAAACAGGCTGCCAAAACACCCAAAGAAAAAAAGGCAGCGAAACAGGCCAAGAAAGACAGTGGTTCAGCAGCTCCCTTAATGACCAATCGTAAATAACCATTAAGCGCCACCCTCACTTGATTTAAGGATTCTCATGACCTATTTCACCGACAACTCTTTGAGTATTGGCAATACCCCGTTGGTTCGATTAAACCATGTCACAGATGGCGCTAAAGCCACGGTCTTGGCCAAAATTGAAGGGCGTAACCCGGCTTATTCCGTGAAATGTCGCATTGGGGCGGCCATGATTGCCGATGCCCAGATGCGCGGGGTATTGGGTGCGGGTAAGGAATTAGTAGAACCTACCAGCGGCAATACGGGTATTGCCTTGGCCTTTGTGGCCGCTGCCAAAGGCATTCCCTTAACGCTGACAATGCCCGAGACCATGAGTCTAGAGCGGCGTAAGTTGTTAACGGCCTTAGGCGCTAAAATTGTCCTAACGGAAGGCCCCAAAGGCATGAATGGCGCTATCGCCAAAGCCGAAGAGATTTTGGGGTCTGACCCCAAATACGTTTTGCTGCAGCAATTTAAGAATCCTGCCAACCCCGCCATTCATGAGACCACCACGGGCCCTGAAATTTGGCAGGACACAGAAGGGCGTATCGATATCTTTGTTTCAGGAGTAGGCACCGGGGGCACCATCACTGGGGTGAGCCGATACATTAAGAACACCATGAAACATGCTCTGTTCTCAGTGGCGGTAGAACCCACCGCCAGCCCCGTGATTACCCAAAAGCGGGCTGGGCAAGAAATTAAGCCCGGTCCCCACAAAATTCAAGGCATCGGTGCGGGTTTCATTCCCGATACTCTGGATCTGTCAGTGGTGGACAGTGTGGAGCAAGTCACCAACGAAGAGGCCATTGAGTTTGCGCGGCGTTTGGCCCGTGAGGAAGGTATTTTGGCCGGCATCTCCTGCGGGGCTGCTGCTGCGGTAGCGGTGCGTCTGGCCAAGAAGCCTGAGCATGCCGGCAAAACCATAGTGGTGATATTGCCCGACACAGCAGAGCGTTATTTAAGCTCTGCCTTATTCGAAGGCGTGTTCGATGCCAGCGGTTTACCTGTTTAAGCGCTAACCGTTAAAAGGCCTCATGAAAAAAATTCTATTGATTTTACTGTTGGTAGCTGTGGATGCCAGTGCCGATTGGCAACCTTTGGGAATTGACGATAACGGAAACACCGTGTTCTACGACTCCGCTCGAGTGTTTTCCACAGGCGCTATGGTGGAAGTATGGCAGCTCTATAACTTCAAGCACCCCGTGGCGCGCATGAGAAGCCCAGCGCACTCCGCCATACAAAAAACAATCATTGATTGCCGTCTTAAAAAACACCAGATGCGCCAACTCACTTTCTATCCCGATCAGGATGCGGTGGGCGAGTTAATCAACACCCATGATTTTTCTGAAGACGAAGTGTGGGTGGATTTGGTTCCAGACCCCACCACAGAGGCGTTGGTGCTCAAGGTTTGTAAGTAGCATCACCATCATGGGTAAGGGATTAATATTTCATTGCGCCTGAAAAAAGGCAAAATCCACGGCGGGTTGTAACGCGCCAATTGCGGCGTGGCGTCCGTATTTAACCCATGCGATACCATCCAGCTGTGTAAGTCAGCCGTCTTCTGGTGCACCCGTTCTTCACCAGTAAATCCACTAAAAACCAATACCGCCATTTTTTGCGCGGGTATTTCGCGCAGATGAACGTTGGGGTCGTCAGGGACGGGTAGGTTCTCTAACGTGCTGCCAACAGGCATAACAAAATGCACGCGCCACTGACCTTCATTTGCTGTAATCGTGACCGGAGCCGTCATGGGAATTTTTTGTGATTGGGCTTCTATGGTGACAGGGGCCGTCATGGGAATTTTTTCACCACCCACTCCGGCGCGTGTTTTATTGGCCCCAAAAATATAGGCTGCAATGCGGCGAAACCCAGCGTTAGAAGCCTTACTAAGGTCACCCTCCAGAACGGTTTCGGCCACAATCATGGGGGCGTACAGCCGCAAGGCGTAATCGTCTGATTGTTCTAATAACGTGTAGGGCAGTTCTTCAACAGCCATTGCGTTTCCACAGTTTATAAGTCCAAAACCCAAAACAAAGAGAAGGGTTAATACATTGCAACCCATGGCTATAACGACACTTTATCTGCTTTTGCTTGTAATCGTTCGCCAAACTTGAGGCGGTCAATCACCATTCGTTCGTGGTGTGCCTTGCCAATCACCTCTACTCCATCATAAGCTTCAATCTGGAATTCAATTTTGCGACCCTCCACGGCAGTCACCACGGCGCTGGCAGTAGCGGTCATGCCTATGGGTGTGGCAGCCAAGTGGGTGACGTCCACACGTGTCCCCACGCAGCTTTCATTTGAAGAGAGGTAGGGTTTAATGGCGTTTAGCGCCGCATTTTCCATGAGCATGACCATCACCGGCGTGGCAAAAACAGGCGGCAACATGGCATCTTTAAACCGATTGGCCAAGTGTTCGGCCGTGACCACTAGGGAAAACGTGCCTTGGGCTCCAAGGGGTATTGCTTGCATGGCAAAGGCTCCAATAAGATGTTCTGAATCAACAGTATATTCGTGATGTGGCGACCTGTTGTATTTCGTTTTCATTGGGTCGTCAACGCCAGAGCATTATGGGTCGTTAAAGCACCACCATTACAGGGAGAATTTCATGAAAAAAATTATTTTAGCCGCCGCCCTTGCCGGTGCCAGCTTTGCTGGTTTTGCAGCCAACGTGGGGGTGGCCATATCCGTGGGTCAGCCCGGTTATTTTGGCACCATTGTGATTGGCGACGCACCGCCACCACGGGTTGTTTATATGCAACCCAGGCTTATCATGTCGCCACCCCCCGGCGTGATGGCTCCCCCTGTCGTTTACTTGCATGTACCACTTGAGCATTCACGTCATTGGCGTCGCTATTGCAACCTATACAACGCCTGCGCCCTGCCGGTGTTTTTTGTGCAAGATTCCTGGTACAACAACACCTACATCCCGCATTACCGTGACCACCGCGATTTCTATGAAGGCCGCCACGATGAAGGCCGCCGCGATGAAGGCCGCCGCGATGAAGGCCGCCACGATGAAGGCCGCCACGATGAAGGCCGTCGCGATGAAGGCCGCGGTCGCTAAGAAGGGTTGGTTTGCAAAGATGGGGTGAGGACTGCGCAAAAAACGTACCCCTTGCCTCGCACGGACTCAATAAGGTTGCGCAGACAGGCTTGTTTTAATTTGATGCGCAGGGTTGAAACCAACGTATCAATGGTGCGATTGTCGTGCCGAGTAACGCGCCCATGCAGCGCACGATACATATCGTCACGGGTCATGGTGCGGTGGTTAGAGCGCAGCAAGTGCAATAACAAATCAAACTCCATGCCGGTGAGTGATAGCCAACCATAAATATCATGACGTAACGTGCGATGCAACACGTTTATTGTAAATCCAAAAAATTCTTGCATTCCGTTTTCTGGCGCCACACGAATCGCGCTAACGCGCTTGGTTAAACGTTTCACCCGAAGGGCTAATTCACGCGTTTCTAAGGGGGCTATCAAGTACTCATCAGCGCCCATTTCAAGTCCAGCGATTCTATCGCCTATAGCGGCCCCACCCATGAGAATGATGCCTGTTGTGGGAAAGCGTTGGCGTGTGTAGCAGACAAATTCATGCGCTAAATCGCTTTGCAGGTCAGTATCAATGATAGCAATGGCGGGTAGTTGGCTTTTAATAACGGCAACAGCTTGGTTAAGAGTGGTGCAATGTGTGACCTGGACGTCTTCATGGGAAAGCGATTTTTGAATCAGTCTAGTAAGCTCAGGATCCTGTGTGAGTAATAGCGCATCAGTCATGGTGGGCCCGTCTGGCCAATGAGGACCTGTTGAGAGTACGCCCAGGTATGCTGTATAAGCAAGTGCCCAAGAACAGGTTAGGTAATTGGCGATGGGGCGAAACGTTTCCATAGGGTATTTGTTGCCAATACCAGACACCAGATGCCTAAGCTACCGCAGGCCAACAGCCAGGCCAATGCGCTTTTTTGCCCGCCGGCTAAATCCAACAAAACACCCACCATCACAGGGGCTATAAAGCCTGCGCCAAAGCCGCCCAAGGAATACACCGCCATAGCAGAACCACGGTTTTGCGCATTGGTGCTGGCCACCAACCCTGCGGTGAGTGCGGCGGAATCGGCCATGATGGCGGCAAAATAAACCGGCAATACCGCAATCAATAACCAAGGAGTGGAGGCCAAAAAGCCTGTCAACCAAGCCAATGCTCCTGAGGCCAGCATGACACGCAGGATGTGACGGTGGCGATCACCACGAATGGCCGCTTCGTTGCCCAAAATACTGGCAGGGATGCCGAACAAATTAACCAAGGCGGCAATGGCTGTGGCGCTGAGTGGCAACTCAGATTGCGTGCCGGCGTAGGTGAGCAGCGCCACGATCCAAGCTCTGAAGCCAAACAATTCCCAGCAATGTGCACAATAGCCCAATACATGGCGACGAATCTCGGCATTTTTAAGTGCGATCCATTGGGTTTTGAACATAGACAGACGCGGATGGGGAATGGGATGTTGGGCGGGCAGCAATCGCCACACCAACAAACCGGCCAGTAGGGGCAGTATGCCCGCCAAACAGAACGCTGCAGGCCAGCCATAGGCTGTACCCACCCAACCCGAGAACGCGTAGGACAGGCTGGCGCCAATTCCAAAGGTGGAGGTGTAGAAAGCAATGAAGCGAGGCTGCAGAGATGTTTCCACGCGGTCGGTAAGGGCGCGCAAGCCGGGCATGTAGGTGCCCGCTAGACCGGCCCCCGTAATGGCCTGAAATAGGCAGGCCGAAAACAAATCATGCGCCAAAAAATAAAATCCCAGACTGCCTATGCCGGCCAGTGCTGTTCCCAGTAAAAACACGCGGCGTGCGTCCACGTGATCGGTGAGGCTTGATAGCCAAGAAATACTGACCACATAGCCGGCAAAGTAACTGCCACCCAATACTCCTGCTTGCCACGCAGAGAGATGCCATGTGTTTTGCAAAACCGGCAATAACGCTGGGACCGCAGAAAAACCGGCCATGCTGAGCGCTTCGGCCAAACACATGAGTAAAATAAGTCGAAAAGCAGTCATGTTGTGCGGGTATGGGTTATAGACAGTGATAATATAAAAGGATAAACCTGCATGGATGATAGCTCAAAAATGTCCCAATCCATTGAACAGCACTCTCCTCACAGACACCGACCCCTCTCGGTGGCAACCTTGGTGGCGCACGCTCTGTTGGAAGGGTTCGATAAACATTACCGATTATTTCGCGATGCCGCTCGGCAAGCGTCAGAATTTTTTGCCCAAGCCGATTGGGTGGCGCTACAAAACATTACCACTGAACGGATTCAGTTTTATGATCTGCGCGTCACTGAAGCGGGGCAGCGATTAATCCGAGAATTTAATGCCGATTCACTAGATGATGCGCTGTGGCAGCAAGTGAAGATGGAGTACATTGTGCTGCTAACAGACCATCGGCAACCTGAGTTGGCAGAGAGTTTTTTTAACTCGGTGTTTTGCCAGATCATGCACCGTTCGTACTACAACAATGATTTTATTTTTGTGCGCCCTGGGGTTTCTACCGAGCATATTGATTCTAACCCACCCTCATACCTTTGTTATTATCCTTTGCGCGACGGCTTGCGCGGCGTGTGTTCACGCATTATTGAAGACATGGGCTTTAAGCAGCCCTTTGGCCATTTGAAACGCGATATGCAACGTACCATCAAAGCCTGGCGAATGCATTTACCTTATCCGCTGGTGCTAGAAGCCAACCATCAAGTGCAAGTGCTAAGCGGACTGTTTTATCGCAATACCTCGGCCTACATTGTGGGTAAGATCATTAATGGCGGGCAAGTGTACCCCTTTGTGGTGGCGGTCATGCACGATCAAAACCAACAACTGCAAGTGGACACTGTTTTGCTGACCACGGAACAGTTGGCGGTATTGGTGAACTCCAGTCGCGCTTATTTTTTAGTGGATATGGAAGTGCCATCGGCTTATGTGGAGTTTTTGCACAGCATGTTGCCCAATAAACCCAAGGCCGAGCTGTACAGCATATTGGGCCTGCATAAACAAGGAAAAACGCTGTTCTATCGCGATTTCTTGCACCACTTAAAGCATTCTAGTGATGACTTTATTATTGCCCCGGGCATTCGTGGGTTGGTGATGGCGGTGTTTACGCTGCCTTCCTACCCGTACGTGTTTAAGGTGATTAAAGACATCATCTCGCCGCCCAAACAAATTAATCGCGAACAAGTCAAAGAGAAATACTTGTTGGTAAAATATCATGATCGGGTAGGGCGCATGGCCGACACCATGGAATATTCTAATGTGGCGTTTCCTAAGCAGCGCTTTACCGCTGAATTGTTGGATGAACTGCGCACCTTAGCGCCATCCCTTATTGAAGAGAGTGACGACACCATTATTTTGCAGCATGTTTATATTGAACGGCGCATGGTGCCTTTGAACATTTACATGGATAAAGCCAACGACGAACAACTGGCCCATGCGGCAGTAGAGTTTGGTAACGCCTTAAAAGAATTGGCGGCGGTAAATATTTTTGCCGGTGATTTGTTGTTTAAGAATTTTGGGGTGACGCGCTATGGCCGCGTGGTGTTCTACGATTACGATGAAATCGATTACATCACCCATTGCAACTTCCGAAGAATTCCAGAGCCGCGCAACGAAGAAAATGAAATGGCAGCAGACCCTTGGTATTCCGTGGCGCCCAACGACGTGTTTCCGGAGGAGTTTGAACATTTCTTACTGACTGATCCGCGCGTGCGGCAGGCCTTTATGGCGGTGCACCGCAACCTGTTCGATTACCTGTGGTGGATTGGGGTGCAGCAGCAGATTAAAGCGGGAAAAGTGGCGGATATCATCCCTTACCCAGTAGCGCAACGCTTCTCCAGACTTTTTGCCGATGGGGTGCGTCATCCCCACATTACGCGCCGCAAAGCCACGCCTGGCGCCATGGCCAGCCATTCTCAGGCCTTAACTACCGGCCGCAAGCGGCCTTTGGGGCGGTTTTCGTTTGACAGCGATTAACAGCGCCTGCTATAGTAGCTGACTCGACTCAACGGACGCGGGGTGGAGCAGTCTGGCAGCTCGTCGGGCTCATAACCCGAAGGTCGCAGGTTCAAATCCTGCCCCCGCAACCCAAATGTCCCTGCTCTTTAAAAAACAGATAACCGATAGGTGTGGGTGCTGCGAAGTGCTAAGTAATATCGCAGTACTCACAAGAAGTAGAAATTTTCCGTCATAGGAACACTTTGAGTGAGGTCTCGAAAGAGACATTAAAAAGCAAGCAGAGATTGAACTGAAGAGTTTGATCCTGGCTCAGATTGAACGCTGGCGGCATGCTTTACACATGCAAGTCGAACGGCAGCACGGGGGCAACCCTGGTGGCGAGTGGCGAACGGGTGAGTAATACATCGGAACGTATCCTTTAGTGGGGGATAACGCAGCGAAAGTTGTGCTAATACCGCATAAGCTCTGAGGAGGAAAGCGGGGGACCGAAAGGCCTCGCGCTGAAGGAGCGGCCGATGTCCGATTAGCTAGTTGGTGAGGTAAAGGCTCACCAAGGCGACGATCGGTAGCTGGTCTGAGAGGATGATCAGCCACACTGGGACTGAGACACGGCCCAGACTCCTACGGGAGGCAGCAGTGGGGAATTTTGGACAATGGGGGCAACCCTGATCCAGCCATGCCGCGTGAGTGAAGAAGGCCTTCGGGTTGTAAAGCTCTTTCGTGGGGAACGAAACGGTTACGGTGAATATCCGTGGCCACTGACGGTACCTCAAGAAGAAGCACCGGCTAACTACGTGCCAGCAGCCGCGGTAATACGTAGGGTGCGAGCGTTAATCGGAATTACTGGGCGTAAAGCGTGCGCAGGCGGTTTGTTAAGTCAGATGTGAAATCCCCGGGCTCAACCTGGGAACTGCGTTTGAAACTGGCAAGCTAGAGTCTGTCAGAGGGGGGTAGAATTCCACGTGTAGCAGTGAAATGCGTAGATATGTGGAGGAATACCAATGGCGAAGGCAGCCCCCTGGGATAAGACTGACGCTCATGCACGAAAGCGTGGGGAGCAAACAGGATTAGATACCCTGGTAGTCCACGCCCTAAACGATGTCGACTGGTTGTTGGGCAACTTGATTGCTTAGTAACGAAGCTAACGCGAGAAGTCGACCGCCTGGGGAGTACGGTCGCAAGATTAAAACTCAAAGGAATTGACGGGGACCCGCACAAGCGGTGGATGATGTGGATTAATTCGATGCAACGCGAAAAACCTTACCTACCCTTGACATGTACGGAAGCCCACTGAGAGGTGGGCGTGCTTGAAAGAGAACCGTAACACAGGTGCTGCATGGCTGTCGTCAGCTCGTGTCGTGAGATGTTGGGTTAAGTCCCGCAACGAGCGCAACCCTTGTCATTAATTGCCATCATTTAGTTGGGCACTTTAATGAGACTGCCGGTGACAAACCGGAGGAAGGTGGGGATGACGTCAAGTCCTCATGGCCCTTATGGGTAGGGCTTCACACGTCATACAATGGCCGGTACAGAGGGTTGCCAACCCGCGAGGGGGAGCCAATCCCAGAAAGCCGGTCGTAGTCCGGATTGTTCTCTGCAACTCGAGAGCATGAAGTCGGAATCGCTAGTAATCGCGGATCAGCATGTCGCGGTGAATACGTTCCCGGGTCTTGTACACACCGCCCGTCACACCATGGGAGTGGGTGATACCAGAAGTAGGCAGTCTAACCGCAAGGAGGGCGCTTACCACGGTATGATTCATGACTGGGGTGAAGTCGTAACAAGGTAGCCGTAGGGGAACCTGCGGCTGGATCACCTCCTTTAAGAGCAGAGACTAACCGGGTAACCGGGACAGTTCTCAGCTTCACAGCACTCACACCTATCGGTTGTTTTTTAAAACCAAAGATCATTCGGGGGTGTAGCTCAGCTGGGAGAGCACCTGCTTTGCAAGCAGGGGGTCATCGGTTCGATCCCGTTCACCTCCACCAATGGTGGGTTGCGCCAAGATTTGGTGCACAAGGCGTCTTGATACTTTAAGGCCCCTTGAAGATGGGGCGAGAGCCCAGAAGCAAGTGAGAAACTTGGTTCTGGCCTTTTGGTCAGTCCGTATTATCGGTTGCGTTCTTTAAAAAAATGGAAGAAGTAAAGGATTCAGACTTTAAGTCTGGGCATGACGATGCACGTCGCAAGACGCGTATGGTTGTTTACCAGACAAGAGGTTTGAATTATGGGTTAGATTGTATTGGCAGTACCACACTTTGAGAGAGGTGAACGGGCTGCTGCAAACATGAGCCTGTGGCTTTTGGTACCTTTTGAGGTAGTGATTAAAGGTGCTTGAGGTTATGGGATCAAGCGACTAAGTGCATGTGGTGGATGCCTTGGCGATTACAGGCGATGAAGGACGCTGTAGCCTGCGAAAAGCTTCGGGGAGCTGGCAAACAAGCTTTGATCCGGAGATGTCCGAATGGGGAAACCCACCCGTTAAGGGTACCTGCATCTGAATACATAGGATGCGTGGAGCGAACCTGCCGAACTGAAACATCTCAGTAGGCAGAGGAATAGAAATCAACCGAGATTCCCGTAGTAGTGGCGAGCGAACCGGGAAGAGCCTGCAACATATAGCGTTTCATTTAGCGGAGCAGTCTGGAAAGGCTGGCCATAGTGGGTGATAGCCCCGTACGCGAAAAATTGAACGTAGAACTAGGGTTGCGACAAGTAGGGCGGGACACGTGGAATCCTGTCTGAAGATGGGGGGACCATCCTCCAAGGCTAAATACTCGTAATCGACCGATAGTGAACCAGTACCGTGAGGGAAAGGCGAAAAGAACCCCGGGAGGGGAGTGAAATAGATCCTGAAACCGCATGCATACAAACAGTGGGAGCCTTGAAAGGGGTGACTGCGTACCTTTTGTATAATGGGTCAGCGACTTACATTCCGTGGCAAGCTTAACCGAATAGGGGAGGCGAAGCGAAAGCGAGTCTGAACAGGGCGTTCAGTCGCGGGGTGTAGACCCGAAACCAGATGAGCTATTCATGGCCAGGTTGAAGGCAGGGTAACACCTGCTGGAGGACCGAACCCACTAATGTTGAAAAATTAGGGGATGAGCTGTGGATAGGGGTGAAAGGCTAAACAAATCTGGAAATAGCTGGTTCTCTCCGAAAACTATTTAGGTAGTGCCTCACGTATCACTTCTGGGGGTAGAGCACTGTTTTGGCTAGGGGATCGCTTAGATCTACCAACCCAAGGCAAACTCCGAATACCGGAAAGTGCGAGCGTGGGAGACAGACATCGGGTGCTAACGTCCGGTGTCGAGAGGGAAACAACCCAGACCCTCAGCTAAGGTCCCCAAGACATGGTTAAGTGGAGAACGAAGTGGGAAGGCGAAGACAGTCAGGAAGTTGGCTTAGAAGCAGCCATCCTTTAAAGAAAGCGTAATAGCTCACTGATCGAGTCGTCCTGCGCGGAAGATGTAACGGGGCTCAAACCATGCACCGAAGCTAGGGATATCCTTTAATTAGGATATGGTAGGAGAGCGTTCAGTAGGCCTGTGAAGGTGAGGTGTGAACCTTGCTGGAGGTATCTGAAGTGCGAATGCTGACATGAGTAGCGATAAAGCGGGTGAAAGGCCCGCTCGCCGAAAGCCCAAGGTTTCCTGCGCAACGTTCATCGGCGCAGGGTGAGTCGGCCCCTAAGACGAGGCTGAGAAGCGTAGTTGATGGGAAATCGGTCAATATTCCGATACCTTGATTTAATGCGAAGGGGGGACGGAGAAGGTTAGGTCAGCCAGGTGTTGGACGTCCTGGTTTAAGCGTGTAGGCAGATCCTCTAGGCAAATCCGGAGGGTCAATGCCAAGGCGTGATGACGAGGAACTTCGGTTCTGAAGTGACTCATACCAAGCTTCCAAGAAAAGCCTCTAAGCGATAGTTAAATCAAGACCGTACCGCAAACCGACACAGGTGGGCAGGATGAGAATTCTAAGGCGCTTGAGAGAACTCGGGTGAAGGAACTCGGCAAATTAGCACCGTAACTTCGGGATAAGGTGCGCCTCGATGCTGTGAAGGTCCTCGCGACTGGAGCAGTAAGGGGTTGCAGTGAATTGGTGGCTGCGACTGTTTATTAAAAACACAGCACTCTGCAAACACGAAAGTGGACGTATAGGGTGTGACGCCTGCCCGGTGCCGGAAGGTTAAGTGATGGGGTGCAAGCTCTTGATCGAAGCCCCGGTAAACGGCGGCCGTAACTATAACGGTCCTAAGGTAGCGAAATTCCTTGTCGGGTA
>Ga0118677_10000180_pt1 | contig 131431 bp, 117 predicted proteins | sample AliMusrvi5mmetaG_FD_86154 | JGI IMG/M metagenome (GOLD analysis project Ga0118677, IMG submission 86154) | reverse complement strand
GATTCATGATTTGATCGTCCAGCAGGATGGGGGTGTAGATCTCGGTGGCGGCTCCAAAAATGTCCGAGGGATGTCCGTTGAGGATTTTCATTCACTTCTTCTGCGATCTTATCCAGGCGCCAAAGAGATCCAGATCGTCGAGTTTCAACCGAATCGTATCACCGTCTTGGGAGAGGTTTTTCACCAGATTCACACCGATCTTTCCGATGGTCCGATGAGAGTCATGGATGCGATCGCTGCCGCTAACGGATTCACTCCACTTGCCAATAAGAGGCGGGTCCGTCTCATGAGAGAGAACGCGGGAAAAGTCGAGGTGTACCAGTTCGATCTCCGTGAAATGATGAGAGGGAATTGCATGGATGAGAATATTCTCCTTCAACCGGGCGATGTGATTACTGTCCCCAGAAACTTTCTCTAAGGGCCCGTCCTGAAATCCTGATTAATGGTCATGAACAACGAAACAAATGCCAGTGCTGGAGGTGGGGGGACTGGTGACGATAGAAAACAATTTTCCGAATCTTCCATGAAAGCTCCCTTATATGAAGATAAGAGCTCTAGGCGTGAGGGAAGTTGGGTGGGAAAATATAAATATAATTCTGACGAGCTAATAAGGACATATTTACCCAGTTTTCCCACTATTATAGCATGTATCGGCCTAGGGTGCATTTGTGCGCTAATCGCCTTTGCCACTACTCCACGCACATTCAGGGCAATAGGGACAATCATGGTGGATCAGTTGCCGTTCAGGGAGGAGAAACAAATTGATTCCGAGAGTGAACGTCAGATGGTGCAAGCCCTGATTATGGGTATATCAAACCGTTCCATGCGAGTTGCGACAGAAAAGGATCTAAACTTACCTCCGGGGCGCATTGCTTTTGCAGGACTTGATCGTCCCCTCTCTTTTTTGAACAGCGAACCCAAGGCCAATGTGCAGATTTCGATCCTTAGGGGCAGCCGTCTTGCAAATATTACGGCAGATAGCCAAAGCCCTCAATTTGCTGCAGATGTCGTGAATTCAATCCTCGATCACTTAAAGGTCTATAATGGTATCGGTGGGATGATTAAGGACTTAGAGACACAGATTAGTTTCACGAAAAGCCAGTCTGACATTACGATCACACAACTTTCCGATATCACGACTCAACAGTTGAAACTTCAGCAAGAGAGTGATCAGTTGGAAGACTATATTAAGAAGGGGCTTCCCCTTCCGAACTACCCAACCTTTGCCCAGGATAGTACGCTGAATAATCTCAAGACACAGTTGTTCCTTATTGATTCGGAATACAAGGCGCTCGACTCAACCAGCACGCGTGGAGCCAGATTGGAGGGAAAAAGTAATGAATTAAAATCACTGCGTCATCAACTGGAAGTCTATTCTGAGAAGCTTGTTGAATCACTTCGTGCCGAATACGGCATTAAATCAAGCCAACAGAAGGGGTTGCAGCAAATCGTTCAAAAAAACACTGCAAAGCTTCAGGATCTGAACCAGAGATGTTCCCAGCTTGTGAGTACCTTTGGGAAACCTGAACAAATGCAAGCCATGAGTAGTGACAAATATCAGGCGAGCGCAAACATCATCGTTGTTTTGAATGCTGCCGTGCCACCACCACGTCCTTACTGGCCGAATTTAACTCTATATATTATTCTTGGTATTGGTTTAGGCGGCGCTTTGGGCTTTTTGATTTCCACGGTGAAATTCTATTGGGATAAAAAGATTGTCTCCATACCTCAGGTTGAAATTGAACTTAAGGTTGCTTGTTTAGAAATGCTTCCCAAAAGATCTAGTTCTAGTGTCGATGTGTTGCACAAGACAACACCATTAATCAAACAGGACGGATCAAAATCTCATTTATATCTAACGAAACTTTTATCCCTGAGGTCCTATTTCCTGACCCATCAAATCATGTCTAAAGGGGGCGTTTTCGGGTGGGTTCCCGTTGCAAATCAAAACTCCGCAGTTTTACTCGCAGACCTTGCCAGGGTGCTCTCCGATTCAGGAAAGCGTATCCTTATTGCAGATTGTGATTTTGTTCATTCGGAGATTGCACAACATCTTGGGATTGAAGTTAGGCATGGCCTCAAGGAATGGGTTCTCTCTTCTTTACCTCTGTCGGATTTTTTTAACAAAGATACAACAGGTCGAATCTCGCTACTCTCCTCAGGAGTCCAAGCGATGGAATTAATGAACAATCTTTTTCCTCGGCCCCTTTATTTGGAGTGGGATGGATTCATTGATCAATTTGACTTTATCTTTATTTATACGGCTACGGCCCGCGACCAGGTCCTGCCTCTCTCGCTACCAAAGTTCTACCCGGTCATCCTTACCGTAGATTACGGGATAACAATGATGAGCCAACTCATCCGTATGATCGCATTGATTAGGAGGCTGCGGTGGCGCGTCGATGGAATTATCATGACAAATGCTCCCTCCTCCGTCGTAAGTGATTGATTTTTGTAAGTCGAGGAGAGTGCGTCCTGTATAAAAAATACCTAAATCTTGGACTGAGTCTTACAGGAGTGGAGTCTTCTCAGATCCCAGAGGGTTATCCCTATGGTAAGTGATAGGCCGATGAGACATCCAAGAGATCCATGCTGAGAGGAAGTCCAGAGGATCAGAGTCGAGATAAGGAATCCCGGTAGAAGCTGTTTTAGAGGAAGGATCCAGAGGTGCGTGAGCGATCCTTTTAAAATCGTAGCACAGTCCCTTGAGATCATCTTCATGATCGGAATAAGGCAGATAACTCCTAAGCTTCCTCCCAGAAGAAGCCCAGTGAGTCCTCCCACATGATATCCAGAATAGGCGCCAAGAATGCCAAGGAGGGCCTCTCCCAGTCCTGCAGTCGCACCATAGCGGATGAGATCAAGCCCCATCGAGGAATTGATTGCGACCTTGCTGAAGGCGCCCGAGAGCCCGAAAACGGCCAAGCCGAGTCCGATCCATGAGGGAGCAGTGATCTCTCCGTGTAGCCAGATGGCAAGAAGTTGTTTTGTCAGGAAGAGGAAGACCAAGGCTCCCTGTATGGAAAACAGGGCGACATGCTGCCAGCTTTGCATGAAAAATGCACGGCGCTCCTCCGTATTTGAGGCTGCCTTCAGTGAGGCGAGCGAGGTTTCGCTCGAGGTGGAGGCGACATTGCTGATGATCTCCGAGAACCGGAGAAGGATATAGAAGATGCCGGCCTCGGCAGGGCCGGCAATCGCGGAGACTAGAAAGGTGAGAGCATGACTCTTTCCTATCAGCGAAACCGTTGTGAGATAATACCAAAAGCCGGCTCGTAAAGTGTTGAGAGCCGTGCCTGCATGGAATCGTTCCAGTTCATGCCAAGGAAGTAGCGCAAAGAGTCCGTTTCGGTAGGCGACGACAAGATTAGGAATGGTCATAGAGGCGGAATACACTCCGATGACTGGACCGACTCCCGCTCCTAAAAATACGAGAAGGGCACACAGAGGAATGGCAATTAGAGCTCCACAGGTATTAGCGGCTTTGAGCGTGGAGAGATTCCCTTTTGCTGCGAGTGGCTCGAGGGCAAGAATAGAGGTCATGAGGATTGCTGTGCAGAAAACCGTCAGTACCAGAATGGATGCTCCACCTTTTGGAAGGTGAAACCATGCCGTCAAACAACCGCTCAGGGAGAGAAGCGCACTCAAAACGACAGCTGCAAGGGAGACTGCTGCAAAAGTGAGGAGTCCCTGAGTGTAGATACGCTTTAATGCCACGCTGTCACCTCGCTTTGCGGCATCCGCCATCTGAATCCGCGTGAGAGATCTGATTCCACCATCGAGGAGAGCCATCGAGACGAGTAGGGAGCTTGCCAACGCAAAAAGTCCGTATCCTATGCTTCCCCATTGAGAAATCATCATGGGGGTGAGAAGGAGTAAAAAAGCTGCCTTGGAGGCAAAGTTCAGCGCTTGCCAGAGTTGGTTCCAAAGCAACTCGCGCCGGTAAGGATCGGGGTTGGATGATTTTCCAGGGGAGTTCACAGCATTCAGTAGGAAATCTCTCCCAGAGGTTAGGGCAACATGCTTCCCCTGACACCTCCTTTTCGTGCGAAGGAGTGAGGGCTGCTTAAGGTATTCTTTGCCAAGAAATCATGGTAAACTAAAGCATGGGCAATGGTATGACACGTAGGAGCTTTGTAAAAGGGGCGTTCGGCGTAACCGCGTGGATGACTTTGGGGGCTTCTGCTGGCTATTCTTATTGGGAGTCTGGGGATCTTGAAGTCCATAATCTGAATGTTCCTATCCGGGGATTGCCCAAGGGCTTTGAAGGGATGAAAATAGCTTTTCTGACTGATTTTCACCGGGGAGGGTTCATCTCCCAAGAGTATGTCCAGATGTCAGTTATGATGGCTCTCTCACTGCAACCGGAGTTGATTCTACTTGGTGGGGACTTTGTCGATCATGATCCACAATTGATCGCACCTGTGATGGATGCCTTAGGTGAATTAAGAGCTCCCTTGGGCGTCTATGCCGTGCAGGGAAACCGTGATATCAAGGCCAACCGGTTCCTGACATCTACGGAGCTTGCGCGTCAGGGGATCATTGAAATCACAAACAAGGGAGCCTGGTTGGACCGTGATGGCTCTCGCCTCTACTTGGCGGGTTTTGATGATGCGACGATTGGCCAACCCGATATCTCAGCCGCATTAGCCGGTGCCACACCAGATTGCGTGACCCTTGCATTGACCCATAGTCCGGCGTTAGTTGATCGTATCAGGGATCCTCGGATCAAGCTGGTTTGTTGCGGCCATACGCACGGAGGGCAAATTAATCTCCCTTTGATAGGCAGACCGATCATCCCCAAAGGGTGTGAAATGTATCCTGTGGGATTAATTCCTACATTAAACGGAAATGTCTTCGTCTCGGCAGGTGTCGGCGTTGCCTACGCTCCTGTCCGGTTTCGTTGTCCTCCAGAGGTTTCCTTGCTTACGCTTATTGCTGCCTGATTGAGACATTACTCATGACGCGTGCGTCCTTTTAGTAAAAACCTTGGATGACGAAAGCAGTTTACGGGGGAACCATCCCCATTCATTGCGTTCAACTCACAATGATTTCTATCGGTCAGAGCGGACACATAATCGAGCAGGACAGCGGTATTTAACGATGGTTGGGGTTCAAGACTCCGAAAGATAACCAAGGGCTTCTTCCCAATGCTGGACTCAGAGATGAGTTCCTTGATGGAATGTCTTAATCCTTGGATCAGTTGGCTCCTTCCATCGGAGATCATCAGGATAATGTGTGGCCTGATCCGGTTGATATGATGACGCCAGCTAATGCCGCCCTTACCCATCACGGAGTAGTTGTAAAACTCGATTCTTGCACTTGTATGCGGGGACATCTTACGGAACGCTTCCTCCAGCCAGAGTTTGGCCAGTTTTCCAGTTTCCACCGTTGGGTAGATGCAGATGACTTTGATTTCAAAACTGACCAGATCTTCATACTGCCCTCCCTGATTATCTCGCAATTCCGTTGCGATCGGAGTTTTTTTGTCATGAAGAGAGCGTTCACAACGACGATTACTCTCTGCTCTTAGGGATTCATTCTGGGAGGTGGCCTTCATCACCTACAACCCTGATCCAAAGTTCCCCGAAAGGGTAGATGGAGAGCTGCTTATTATCGCATAAGCAAAATTCTTATGCCTGATTTTCTGAACCTCGCAGGAGGTTCGGAGGTGAGGTTATAAGGGAATGTCTCCACAAAACTCTTGTGGGACTCTTTTAACTCCTGATTCTTGAGTGATACCTTTGTCCGCGAAAGTTGCTTTCATGAAGGCGGAACGTTTTCTCGGGAGTGCGTCTTCCTAAGCGATTGAGGTGTCCCTCCCGTAGAAGTGAACCGCATACGCATGAAGTTGCAGTGAACTTTCCAAGCCGATCTTGAGACGGATATTGTTGCGGTGGACTTGAACCGTGCGGGGGCTGATTTTGAGTTTTTCAGCTGAATCATTACAGGATTGCCCTTCGGCCATCAGGATCATGATTTCTAGTTCACGATCCGTCAGGTTATGGAGATTGTGATCGTCGCCTTTCAGACTTTCCGATTGGCACACAGCCGCCTGGAGTGCCTGCTTTGCAATTCGTGGATTGATATAGAGTTCACCACGGAGAACCTTTTCAACGGCCTTTTCGAAATGACCCATCGGTTCCATCTTGTGCAAATAACCCATTGCTCCGGCCTTGAGGCACCGCTCTGCATAAAAGTCCTCACTGTGCGCGGAGTGAACAATGATTTTCAAAGTGGGATAGAGTGGCATCAGGGTTTTGATGAATTCCAGGCCATCTTTTCCGATCAGTTGTATCTCAAGGATCATGAGATCCGGTTGATCATTGCAGATTTTCTCCATCGCCTCATTAGCTGTGGCGCTCGACCAGGCAATCTCCCAACGACCAATCTTCTTGATGAAATGGGAGAGGCCGATCCGGCTTGAAGGTTGGCTGTCAACGATTGCGATTCGCTCTTTACCGTTAACTTTACCGCTTTTCGAAGCCATCGAAGGAAATGTCATAAGCAGATAGATGGGTGTTAACGATAAAACTATCTTACGAGGGTCAATATTCGACAAGATAATAGGACCAAGCATTTTCTCGGATGCTTGGTCAAATGATCCTCGTAGCGGTGGTGGGACTCGAACCCACACTGGAGCGATTTTAAGTCGCTTGTCTCTGCCGTTGGACTACACCGCCATTCGAATAAATAAACTTAGGATCTTATGGTGCGACCGAAGAGTCCTGAAGTCCTAACTAGTATCCGACGTGTCCCAAACGGGTCTTACCCCGGAAGATCCAGTAGATGCTTACCGTGTAGGCTAGTACAATCGGGACTCCAATGCAGGCGATGATGAACATATACCCGAGAGTCTTGTGAGAGGAGGAGCAGTTCGTGATCGTGAGGCTATTGGCCGGATCCGGCATCGACATCACGATGTTTGGGAAGTAGGAGATTCCCAAGACGGCCATCAGGAGGACCATGGTGAGTGAGGACATCAGGAAGGCGCCGAATTCATATCCGCGTTTGACCATCAGGCCGATAGAGATCGCAGCGGCAATATCAAGGGCCAATACAGCAAAACCATAGGGACGTTTGATCATTGTGGTGACAAGATCGGGACACTCAAAGAAGGTTGCCGCATTGAAGCAGAGAAAGAGCACAAGAAAGATCGCAATGAGACGCGGAACCCATCCCTTGATGGTGGACTGAAGTTCTCCCTCGGTCTTGAGGACAAGGAAGATCGAGCCATGCATCGCAAAGAGGGCAACCACAGTGACGCCTAGCAGGAGAGAATAAGGGTTAAGCAAGTCGATGAAACTACCGACATAGTCACCTTGGGAGTCTAAGTGGATCCCTCGGGTGATATTTCCCATCGTCACTCCGATCAGCAGGGCCGCAAGGAAACTCGCACTACTGAAGGCGATATCCCACGACTGACGCCAGGCAAAACTTGGTTCCTTGCTCCGAAACTCGATGGACACAGCGCGAAAAATGAGAGCCACCAATAGTAGCATGAAGGCGTTATAGAATCCTGAAAAGACAGTGGCATAAGCACCGGGAAATGCCGCAAAGAGGGCTCCTCCTCCCGTGACAAGCCAGACCTCATTACCATCCCAGACGGGGCCGATAGAGTTCAGGAGAATGCGGCGATCCTCATCCTTCTTCACGAAGAGGTGAAGGATGCCGACACCGAAGTCAAACCCATCAAGGATGGCGTAACCCGTCAGTAAGATGCCGACAAGAACGAACCAAATGCTGTTCAGGAGGGGGATGTGCTGAAGTTGGTGCATGGCGCGGATCGTTTATTTTTGGTTGGATGCGCGACCCTTGCGGGAGAAGAGATCTCCGGCAATATCCGATGTATCGGATGAGACTCCGATCGCCTTGGTGTGATGATCCACGTCGTCATCAGGTCCGTGCTGGATCTTACTGTTCAGTAGATAGAGGAACGTGATGAAAAGGAGGGTGTAGATCAGTGAAAAAAGGATGATGGAGAAGACCACTTGGTTGGCCTGAACGGCTCGAGAGAGTCCGTCGGATGTCTTGAGCATGTTGTAGACAATCCAGGGCTGGCGCCCCATCTCGGCTGTGAACCATCCAGCCTGCATGCAGACCTGGGGGGCAATGACCGCAAAGACATAAATCCAGAGAAGGAAGCGAATGAGAGGATTGTCCGTTCTGAAGAGCCATCCTCGCCAGAGAAGGGTGAGAGCAAGGAAGGAGAGGCCAAAGACTGCTGATCCGACACAGATCATGATATGATAGGTTTGGAAAACCGCCTGAACCATCGGCCAATAACTGGGTCTGATCTCAGCAAGTTTCTCGCTTGAGAGCCCCGGATTTCGGGCTGCTAGGAACTCATCACTAGGCATAGAGAGGAGTCCCTGCACCGGTTGTTTGAAGTTATGAAAGCAGAGAAAACTCAGAAGAGCGGGAATTTGGGGGCCATGGACCACCTGCTTCTTCGTGTCGACATAACCGAACAGTGTCATCGGGGTGTAATCATGCGTCTCGTAGACTCCCTCCATGGAGGCGAGTTTGATCGGTTGATTTTTGACTACCCCTCGAGCGGTTGCGTCCGCACTGATTGATTGTAGAATGGTGGTGAATGCGGCGAAGCAGGCGGCAACGGTCATCGATGTCTTGGCGAATGTCGTGAAACGCCCCTTGAGCAGATACCAAGCACAAATGCTCATGACGAGAAAAGCACCCACTAGCCAGGCACCTAAAACCACGTGGGAGATCCTGTTCATAGAGGAGGGGTTGAAAATCATCCCCCAGAAATTATCTACAACGGCCCTGACATGACCAAGATCCGACGCCTTGACGATGTAACCCTCAGGGAGTCGCACGTGGGTTGAACCTGTGATCCTCTCAAGGTGGAACCCTGCGGGGGTCTGCATCCAGGAGTTGGCGATCAAGATCCAGATGGCACTGAAATGAGACCCCAGACAGACCATGCACGTTGCAAAGAAGTGTGTCTTGGGCCCCACTTTGTCCCATCCAAAGAGAAGCAGGGCAAGGAATCCGGACTCGAGAAAGAAGGCGAAGATTCCCTCGGCGGCCAATGCACTTCCAAAAATATCACCTACAAAACGGGAGTAGGCTGCCCAGTTTGTTCCGAATTCAAATTCCATGACAATCCCCGTGGCGACTCCTATGGCGAAGATCAGTCCGAAGATCTTGGTCCAGAAATGAGCCAGTTGATGGAAGAGGGGATTCTTGGTCTTGAGATAGAGCCCCTCCATGATCACCAGCATCATTCCCAGTCCGATGGTCATCGGCGGGTAGAGGAAGTGAAAGGAGACGGTCAGCGCGAATTGGATACGGGAGAGAATTTCAACGGACATGACTAATGAGATAGAAGGGTTTTTTTTTGGTAAATTCAATGGGATTCCCGAGATTTGGAACCTCTGGTCTGATTGTTGAGGACTTTTTTGGTGAGGAAGCCAAGTAATGCGGGATATTTCAAAAGAAGTGGACCGAGCGATTGGGCGACGCCGGGATGCTCTGAGAGAAATCGTGTCAACCGGTTGATCCAGATGCTCTCCCCATAGAGTTTTCCGTGTGCACGGCGGTAGATCTCGTCCTGATGCCGCGAAGGAGGGGTATTGAGTCCGTTTGATTCGCTCAGGATACGTGCAAGGAGTGCTCCGCTTCGCAGGGCATAGGAGATGCCTTCTCCTGTGAAGGGCTCCACAACGCGGGCGGCATCCCCGCAAAGATAAATTCCGTCGCGGGCTGGTTCCTTGGCCTGTGCTCTTGCAATGGGGGTGATGCTCCGCCATACGACACGGTCATGGATGCCAAAATGATCTTCGACCTCCCTGCGGAGTTCCTTCATGGAGTTCTTGTTCGCGACGAGACAGAGATTGGCCAATCCCCCTCCCAGATCGGCGATACCTCCGTATCCATGGCGATAAAAGCGCATGGAGAGAGTCCCATCATAACCGACGGGGTGGGGAAGGTGGGTCTGCATGCCGATGCGACGATCGATCGCTTCCGATGCGTAGAATCGCCGATGCCTTGCGATGACTGAATTGCGTCCATCGGCAGCGACAACCCGGGGGGCACGGAAGATTTCACCCGAAGCAACCCTTACCTCCCAGATTCCTGAGTCATGACGCAGTCCTGTTACGGGGGTTCCATCTTTAAGCACAGCCCCAAGTTCGACAGCTCTGGCCGCAAGCAAGGCATCGAAATCCCTGCGCCTGACGACTCTCTCTTCGTGATAGGAGTGCTCATCGGAGGGTGCAGTCGTTGGTATTTCGACCTCACGATGACCGGAAACAGAAAAGCGCATTGCTGCGGGTGTGGTAGAGGGAAGCGATCGAACTGCCGAGGCAAGACCGAGTTGTTCAAGGATCGGCCATACCGTGGGATTAAGGCAGTCACCGCAGACTTTATCCCTTGGAAACTTGCACGCCTCCAGGATCAAGACCTTTCCACCGTTCTCTACACAGAGAGCTGCACAAGTGCTCCCCCCCGGCCCAGCTCCCACGACAATCAGATCAAACTCTTTCACACGAAGATCTCGGCCACGTTATCGGCAAGTAGCCTCCCTTTTCGGGTCAAGATCCAGCGGTCTTCGGAAAGATTGACCAGGCCGTGATGTTGGGCCTCCCTGAGAGGCCCCTCCCATGCAGCGGCATCCTCTAAGGAGATCCCCCGAAGAGTCCTCATCCCGAAGGCGGCTCTCTCGGAAAATTTCATGGCATTTGTCACCTCTTCCTCAAAATCGACACCCGTTCTTCCCTGAAGGGTTGTTTCACTGTAGATTCCCGTCTCCCTGATGTTGCGCCAGCGCAAGGAACCGACCGTCGAGAAGGCACTTGGGCCGAGTCCCAGATAGTCGGCACCCGACCAATAAGCTGAATTGTGGAGGGATTCGCGTCCTTCGTATGCATAATTGGAGAGTTCATACTGACGGTATCCCGAAGGAGCCAAGAGTTCCCGAGTCAGCTCAAATTGGTCGGCTTCCAGGCCTTCGTCGGGGGTCATTTCACCACGTCCCAACTTTTGGAAGAAATCCGTGTCCTCTTCATAGGTGAGCCCGTAAGCCGAGAGGTGTTCGGGTGACATCAGGATGCTCTGTTCAAGGGATTCGCGCCATGAATCGAGTGATTGTCCGGGCACTCCGAATATCAGATCGATGGAGAGATTGTCGAATCCTGCAGCCCTCAGGATATCGAAGGATTCCAAGGCTTTTTTGGCATCATGAGTCCGACCAAGCGCTTTTAGGACCTCATTGTCCCATGATTGGACTCCCATGCTGATCCTGTTGATGCCCGAATTACGGAGCAGATCCGCCTTCTCCGAGGAAACCGTGGCCGGGTTCATTTCGATAGTCCATTCCTCGAGTCCGCTGAGATCCAATCTGGATTGCAAGCCCGAGAGAAGTTTTTCGAATTGGGGTACTGAGAGAGCGCTGGGTGTGCCGCCTCCGAAGAATACTGTCCGTGGTCTCAGCCTGTCTGACCAATGATCAGCCTCCTTCAAGAGGGCCTCCAGGAATTTCTCCACGCGCTCGCGCCCGGCAGACTCCTTGTAAAAGGCACAATAAGGGCAAATGTTGGGGCAAAAAGGGATGTGTATGTAGAGATGCTCGATCATCCGTTTTTCGCAAGGAGGGGTTTAAAAAGCCCGGGAGATTCGCATTGCTCCTTAGATGATAACTTTCCCTGCAAGGCTTTATCGATGATAATTTGCAGGGAGATGAATACGCAGAGTGCCTGGCTTTCGATTCTTGTTTCGATGATCGTAACTTCCATCGTGCTTTCTTCGCACGCTACGACTGCTGACGGTGAAAAGTATGCAAGTATGAAACCGGCTTCCCAGTTGATCAATGCTCAGGAACCGGGAAAAGTATTTCCCGAAGTTCTCTCAAAGGCTCCACCCGGGTCGTTCAGACTTATCGTCATTCTTTCCAAGCAACGTGCCTATCTCATGAGTGGCAGTCGGATTGCCATCGAGACACCGATTTCCTCGGGGCGTCGACATGGATGGACACCCTCGGGAGAATTCGTCATCCTGGAAAAGGATCCCAATCACTACTCATCACTCTATGGGGAATTTGTCGACAGCCTTGGACATACAGTCCGTTCCGGAGTCAGCAGCAGGTTGAACTCAGCCCCAAGCGGAACCCATTTCCGCGGGGCGCCGATGAAATACTTTATGCGCTTAACTCCTGTGGGAGTCGGTTTACATGCTGGAATCCTGCCCGGATATCCGGCCTCCCACGGTTGTATCCGCCTCCCTCTCGAGATGGCCGGGACCATTTACAAATATGTCACGCTGCAAACGCCTGTTTTGGTCGCGGAGTAGACAAAAAACCAATATCCACCCTCTTTGGGGGATAGGTAGTTTCTCAAGTGACCTCTTTCAATCCGTGGAGGTCAAGAGTTCGATGTGGTCCTTGAAATCTTCTTCCGTGGAGACAAAAGAGGGAGATGCCCAAGGGTGAGCTGTGGACATTTTTATTCCAATCTGTCCGGAGGCAATTTGTGGCTGATGTGCTTTTTCTGAGCGTTGAGGGAAGACATAACCATGAAAAGTGAACAATAGGCTTGCGGAAAGACCGCTGATCATCGTGATCCTTAAACTGTGGAGCAGGAGACTATTGTTGATGAAAATTCCGCCAATGAACTTGTGGAAGTGACGAAAAAGATGGGAATATTGAGGTGCAGAGGTTGCCATTGCGACGGTCCTCGTCACAAACCATGGGCTTGGTTTCAACGACTTGGAGTTCTTTGCCCTGCCAAGTAAATTCCAGAGGAGATCATTTCCTTCCTCCGTTTCCTGCTGGTGTTCGTGATTAAGATGCCTTTCTGACATAAACTTCTTATTTCTTAGAACACCAAAAAACGGAAAAAGTCGCAAAAAAGGGGTAGGGGATCCCCTTTTTTTATTACAACTAGGAGATTCCTACATGTCCTTCGGCTCAAGGAAGCCCTCAAGCTGACGGAGACGAGTCGGATGACGCATCTTGCGAAGCGCTTTGGCCTCGATCTGGCGGATACGCTCACGAGTTACCTTGAACTGTTTGCCGACCTCTTCGAGAGTCCGGGAATATCCGTCCACAAGGCCAAACCTCTGTTCGAGCACCTGGCGTTCGCGTTCCGTAAGGGAATCAAGGACATCCTTGATCTTCTCCTTGAGCAGTACGATGGCCGCCATATCAGCCGGATTATCCGCCGATTTGTCCTCGATGAAATCTCCGAAGCTCGTGTCGTCACTGTCTCCTACCGGGGCCTGTAATGAAATCGGTTGCTGGGCCATCTTGAGAACGGCTTGGACACGCCCCACCGGAAGTTGGATTTCATCGGCGATCTCTTCTGCTGATGGTTCCCGACCGTATTCCTGAACAAGTTGCTTCTGGACTCGGATGAGCTTGTTGATCGTCTCGATCATGTGTACCGGAATACGGATCGTGCGGGCCTGATCTGCGATGGATCGTGTGATCGCCTGACGAATCCACCATGTTGCATAGGTGGAGAATTTGTAACCGCGACGATATTCGAACTTCTCAACCGCCTTCATGAGGCCCATGTTTCCCTCTTGGATCAGGTCGAGGAAGGAGAGTCCGCGGTTGGTGTATTTTTTGGCAATCGAGATCACAAGGCGGAGATTGGCTTCCACCATCTCGGTCTTGGCTCTGAGGGCTTCCCGGTAATGTTTCTTCAGCGTGCGGTGCCGCTCATGAAATTGATCGATTGTCATCCAGTTCCGGCGGTGGGCCTCATCGACTTGAGCAGCCAGTGAGGCAACGTGCCTCTTGTGCTGAGGATCCGGATTTTTCTTCAAGGCATGCTTATCGTGCTCGTCACGAAGAGAAATCAGACTCTTGAGGTGGTCGTCCGCATGGGTAACGAAGTCCTCAACGATCTTTGATTTAAAATAAAACTTGGGGTAAATCTTGACGACTTCCTCGATCTGTTTGACGAAGACTTCCTGATCCTTTGGAGTAGGGTTTTTCTTTGTCGGAGCAATCTTTTGGACGAAATGATCGGAGACATTGTCCGCCAGACGTTGCAGTTGCTGGCTGAGACGGGGTAGAAGCTTCAAATAACGCTCCCTGCTCTCGATCTTTTTGTCCTGAATGACACGGTCAAAACGCTCACGGGAGTCTAGGAGACGCTGGGCCATGTCCATGTGGGCATGCGCAATGAAGCCGAATCGATACAGTTCGTCCTGCATCCTGATCTCTGCTTCCTCGATTCTTTTTGAGATCTCCACTTCCTGTTCCCTTGAGAGAAGGGGGACTTGACCCATCTGTTTGAGATACATGCGGACAGGGTCGTCGAGGATATCCAGGCGACCGTCGGCTTTTTCCTCTTTATCGTCACGATCCTTGTCCTTGTCGTCCTCATCGTCTTTCTTGACCTCTTTGACCCGATCCACTTCCGAGGCATCAATGATATCCACCTCAACGGCGCGGAGTTGTGAGAGGATCGAATCAATCGTTTCGGGATCATTCAAGCCTTCGGGGAGATGCTCATCCAGATCTTCAAAGGTTATGTAGCCCTGCTCTTTAGCAAGTTTCAGCAATTCCCGGACCTTCTCCTTGAGAAGCTTTTGCATCTCGTTTGCATTGGCGGGAACGGCACCCGAAATAGAGAGGGATAGTCCGGTTTTTTCCTTTTTGACCGGTTCTTTTTCCTGAGTTTGTTTTCCTACTACGGAATTCTTTGGAGTTAAGGATTTACCCTTTGGTTCAGTGACTTTCTTCGCGGGTGATTGCACTGTTTTAGGCGAAGTTTTGACGGGCTTTTTAACGGGCTTTTGCGAAGCAACCTTTTTCGCCGATACGTCCGCGGATTTGGACGTCTTCAAACCGCCCTTGGAGAGGGCTTTGGGCTTGATTGTTTTGAGAGGCGCCTTTTTTAACACTGCCTTTTTGGCTTTGGTGGCAGGTCTGGCGGGCTTTCCGGAGGGTTTCCGGCTAGAGGAAGTTTTGGTGGATTTTTTCAACGGAGCAAGGTTGGATCCTGTTGCACAGGGGCGGAAAGATCGTTGATCTTTCCCTGCAGGTCAAGGATGTCTTTCTGAATGGAGGCCATTTTTTCGAGGGACAGGCCCTCTTTTCTGAGTTCGAGGGTGATGGTTGACTGCTGTCTTTTCAGATCAGCCAGACGCAGTCCCTTGAAGGAATCCTGAGCGGCTTGCAACGGATGGGGGGGCAGCGCCTCCAACTCCCAACTACTGACTAATGCTTCGAGATGCGAAGGAAGCCTGGGCAGGAATGTGGCCGTAGAGAACTCTTCGTCCTCCCTCAAATGGGACATCAGTTCCTCCAGAAGTGAAAGTTCCGGATCCAGTTCCAAGGGGCTGAAGTTCTTTTGGATACGCAACCAATGCCTGACATCCGGTGACAGGATGGCCAGTCGACAAATTAGTTCCGTTGAGGCGGAAGCTCTGGTTATCCTTTCGGACCCTTTGACAACTTTATCCATCTCGTTATCCAGAAGTGGGGGCAGTGGATTTTTGGAGGCACTTTCCAAAAGAGAGCGGACTGAGAGACCTAGTCTTGAAGCCACATGGGCCGTCGTTGTTTCACGGAGTGCCGTGTCCGGAAGCTGGATTAGGTAAGCTCCCAGTTTATTTGCAAGAGTTGCTCTTTCACGGGGCGACAGGGGATCCTTGGATGTCCGGATGGCAGAATCAATGGTGTGATCGAAAAAGTCCGTTGCCTCCCGGATTTGATTTCTAAAGGCCTCGACTCCCTGGTTGCGAATGAGCGAGTCGGGATCTTCACCTTGAGGAAGTCGTGCCACACGGACCTCGATTCCAGCTCCGAGCAGTGCGGGCAGTGAGCGTTCCACGGCGTTTTGTCCTGCTGTGTCAGAGTCAAAACAAAGGATCACCCTCTCCACGAATCTTTTGAGCAACCTTGCCTGATCCGTGGTGAAAGCTGTTCCCTGTGGTGCCACGCCATTAGTGACACCATGCTCGAATGCCGAAATCAGATCGATTTGTCCTTCCAAGACAACGGCCTCTCCTGATTCGATCAGTGAGCGTTTGCTCTTATCGAGTCCAAAAAGAATCCTTCCCTTCGAGAAGATCGGTGTTTCCGGAGAATTTACGTATTTCGCCTCTTTTTGTGAGTCGTTCAGAATGCGTCCGCTGAATCCGATGACATCCCCATAGTCGTTGCGGATAGGAAACATCAGCCTGTCTCTAAAACGGTCGTAACCACCCTGCGTTTCACCCTCCTTTGCGGTCATCATCCCCCCCAGAAGGAGTTCCTCGCGGGAGAATCCTCTGCCAAGAGCCCAGTCCCTGAAAACATCCCACCCCAAAGGGGCGTATCCAAGCTGCCATCCGACCGAGATCTCCTTGGTGAGCCCCCTCTGCTTAAGATAAGCCCGAGCATGTTCCGCAGACTTGGTCCTGAGAAGATTGAGATGAAACCATGCCGTGGCCTCTCGGTGAAGTTCCAGAAGACGACTTCGTTGATCACGGAGGGCGTTTCCTTTGGGATCAAGATCCTCGGCAATTTGAATGCCGGCCCGTTGTGCGAGTTTGCGAACGGCGCTTGGAAAATCAAGATGCTCGTAGTCCATTAAAAAACGAAAAACCCCGCCCCCCGCACCGCAGCCAAAACAGTGGAACGTCTGCCTCGAAGGATTTACATGAAAGGAGGGACTCTTTTCCTTGTGAAATGGGCAGATGGCTCGAAAATTTGTCCCGGCTCGCTTCAGGGGGAAATAGCCGCCGATGATCTCCACAATATCGCTTGCATCGGCGACTCGCTGGATGCTCTCTTCGGCGATACGTGACATAGGGGATTGTAGGATAGCCACCTGCGAGCAGGGATGAAATCGCAATTTTCCAGTCACTGAGAGATCCACTTCCCACAAAACCCCGGCGGAATCAGAAGGATAAGACTTTATCGCATGAGGTTTGAGGAAATTCCCGGGTTCCTGAAGGATCCACTATCCCAGAATCAGCTTAATCGCGGAACCCGTGGCCATGACAATGACCAACCACTCGAAAGGTTGCTGGGGGATTCTTCCCAGCATCAGACGCCCGCTGATCATTCCCACCGCCACCGCAGGAACGAGAACAAGATTGAGATGAAGCGAGTTTTTTGAAATCAGCCCCAGACTCCAACTCAACGGCAACTTGGTCATGTTGGTGACAAAGAAAAACCACGCGCAGGTTCCAACAAAAGCCATTTTGTCAAAACGCTTTCCCAAAAGATAGAAGCTCATCGCAGGCCCGCCTGCATTGGCCATCATCGTCGTGATACCTGCCAGAAATCCCGAAATCGAAACAAGTGTGGGATGATGCATCACACTCGACAGAATCCGATTGTCAAACCTTTGCCAGATCACGAGAGCCATCATGCCTAGGATCATCCAACCCAGAACATGACCGAAAGCCGCGCCGGGGATCCTGCTCATGAGCGCCCATCCCGAAATCAGACCGACAAAGGTTGTCGGTAAAAGCTTCCAGAAATCGGCCCAGGCCACATGCTTGTGATAACTCCAGATTGCCATCAGGTCCGCAGCCAAAAGCATGGGAAGGACGGCTCCAGTCGATTCCTTAGGGGGAAGAATCTGAGCCATCAGCAACCCGGCCACGACCCCGAAGCCCCCAAAACCTGCTTTGGTAAAGCCGATGCATAGGGCCGCAATAATCGCGACGACCCATGACGCATTCGAAAAGTTTGGAAGCGTCTGCAATGTTACTGGATAGGCCTCTTTGGTGGCGGGACTTGAAGGGAAAGGCGGAGATCTTCAACCTGTTTCAACAGGAGAGGGGATGGCTGATGAGACTCATTCATGATCTGCCGCTTGAGTGCTCCGACACTGGCCATCACCTCCTCGCCTGCCTTGGAACGCAGCAGACGGGAAAACTTGCTGCTTGGTTCCACAAAATTGGTGTAGCTGATCAGAGTTCCATTACGGGCTGGTTGCAGGAGAATGTTTCCGATGGATTTTCGAATGTAGCGGGATTGATCGACATGCCAGGAGATTTTGTAGCTTCCCGTGGTTGGGGAGGTCAGTTCGTTCCGAGACAAATAAATTTCGTTCGGCAGAAAAAAAGGCATTTTAAGTGTGTATTCAGCCTCGATAATCCCGGGACTTGGGCGCGAAATAATCTTCACGGAGATGCAGTTCGGAACGTAGGCGGGAGCAAGTTCACAATTCCAGAACACTGCAGCCACATCCTCAGGAGTCGCATCGACAAGTTTGTGGATTGTGAAACACGGCCAGGGTTTTCCCGGAATATCCACCTCGATCATTACCTGTTTTCCAGAAAGCAAATCCTCTTTCTGATGATCTGTCAGACTGCTCTCCCATGACTCCGTGGAGATGGCGCTCAATGAGGGAACCATGATTGTTCCAAGCAGGAGATAAAGGACGCTTCTGATCATTGTCGTTGTATCTATCCTTTGCGCGAGCAAATGAGAAGTCTCTTGCCCATGAGACCCGGGAAGATTTTTGTAAGAAAAAACGACCTATTTTTTTGACGAGGAAGATCGTTTTTCAGGAAGAAGATTGCGCCAACTCGAATCATGCAAGCTCTGCCCCAAGGATTCGAGGTCGGTTTTTGAGAGCCTTCTCAATTCTGGAGATGGTTTTTGACCGCAAATGAAATGATTCATGGCCGCCAGAAAAACCCCCTGATGGCGCGTCTCGTCATTCCCGATCTCGCTAGGGAAGAGCGCATCCACCAGCCAGGTTCCGGATTCGGTGATCCTTAGTAACTCCTCACCCCATCGGGAGATCGTTGCAAGTGGTGATCCTTCAAACCTCGAGGATATGATTTTAAGGATATCCTCCCGGTTTCCGACATTCAGGAGGAGTGCCAGAAAGAAGCGATGCTCCACATCCTCGACGGATGCCCTAAGAGCGGCAATGCCATCCCTTCTGATGATTTCCTCAAGAGTTGGCAGGACAGGCAGGGCCATTGGGCCGTGTTTGCGCAGGAAAACCGCCCATGCTTTTTCCCAGCATCCAAGATTGCGAAGCGTGGAGACACAATTTTGAAGAATAAAAAAACCTCGTTCAAAATCCAATTCCTTGAGCATTTTGACAACGATCGGGCCATAGTCCTCGTTACCCGCTGCCTCCAGCACATCGAGCAGTTGTTTCCTTCGGGTGGTGAGAGCGTCGTTGTTCACAGGGTCCAATCCGACGTGCGGGGGCAGGTAGGTGAACTGGGGATCCGATCCGGGATCGGAGTGGGTGCGAATCACCACGGTGACCGAAGGTGTTTCCAGATGGAAAAGTGAATGGATGCAAGACGGACCCGAGTGAATCATGACCGTTGTGCCCGTTTCCAAAAGTTGTGTCTCTTTCAGTTTCAGATCACCCAACTGGAAGTGGGACGTTACCGGTGTGATCTGAGTGAAGTTGAAAGAGGAATGGATGCTGGAACCGGCCAGCACATGAAATGCACCTGAAAAACCGTGCTGGTGAATATCGGTTGTCCCGTCGAGCCAGAATAAAATCTGGATGTAAAAGCGAGTGTTCTCATAAACGATCAACTCAGGTTGTCCAAATCCCGAGGAGGTCTGGTAGGGTTGCCTGTCATCCAACAGGAAGTTGCTAATCAGATCGTCCAGATCAACACGTTTTGAGGGAGCGAATTTCTGAAGGCAGGTTTTTGCAATTTCAGGGAATAAAGCCGGCCGAAAATCCTTGGCCTTCCAGAGATCGTAAACGGATTGTCCCAATTGGGAAAAAAAAGGGTTCATGTCCAGACTCTTTCTGAGTCATTACCCGGCCTCAAGCAACTTTCATGAATCTCAACAGATGAACTTGTGATTTCATTGAACTTCAGGATTGATTTTGGATCATTTGCGTGAGTTGCCTTCGAGTCGAAAGTTCTCTGATGACGCTCCAATTAATCTTGCGAATCATGCAGCCCTCGGTAGGTTTTTTTGAATGAAGTCATTTAGTTTTTTCGTTTTGTCCATGGTTGTCTGCATTTCCTTCTCAGCTTGTTCAAAGAAGTCAGTTCTATCTGACCAGTCACCCACTCTTTCGCAACCCGGTATTTTTCAGTGTGTTCCTGTCGTCTTGACGATTGCAGACAAGCAGGTCTTTTCGGTGCTTGAGTATAACACCAAAACTTCCGAGTCACGACTTCTCAATGCCGCATCCTTCTCTGATAAATCGACCGGTCAGCAGGGAAATCTGATCGGTTGGGTTCCTCTGACCGGGCTCCAGCAGGCCGCTCAGAACCTGGCCACGCAGATCCAGTCCCAGCAGGCGGCAAGGGCGACGAACTCTCCGACTCCTGCCAAATCAGGCGAGCAGTAAGACACTGCTATCCGAATCCTTTGGCAGGCCGCTTTCACCTTGCCAGAATGAGGGGGCGCCATCATAAGTGTTGAAATCATTTATGGAAAACAACTCATCCACCTTGCCGGTCCTTCCAGTTCCTCCTGTCTCCCGTGCGTGGGCCATCGCTGGCGGCATTGCCATGATCCTGTTGGGAATGTTTGCTTTGGGAGATCAACTCGTCTCCACGGCGGCCGTGGCAACCTTCATCGGCTTCATTCTTATGTTTGCCTGTGCTTTTCAGCTGATCAAACTTTTTACCATTCACGGGTGGAAAAGCCATCTCTGGTATGTAGTTGTCGCCATTGCCTACGGAGTGGCAGGATATGTTTTTATAGCACATCCTTTTAAGGCTGCCATTGCCTTTACTCTGTTTCTCGGGTGGGCGATTCTTTTTGGCGGACTTTTCCGCATGTTCCTTGCCTTCAAGATGCGCCATCACAAGGGTGCCGGATGGATCCTCTTTAGCGCGGCTATCTCCATTATCCTCGGTGCTTTAATCATTTCCCAATGGCCTGCCACGGGACTCTATATGTTGGGGCTCTTTCTTGGAATTGAATTGGTGTTTGCCGGAGTGGGATGGCTGGGGCTTGGTCTCTCTTCGACCAAGAACTAAAACGAATCAAAGAAGCTCAGGATCAGACAACCGGGTAACGGTTTTTTGTCTTTCCGGGTGTTTTGCCTTTTTTACCTGAGCCAGTCTGGGAGTGAAATCGAAACCTGAGCGCGCAATCTCCCCAGTAGGCTGTAGAGCCCAAAGAAGGCCCGATTGACGTAGATCGTGTCGGGAGATCCACGTTCCCCTTTCATGGTCCGCAGGTTGTCAGCTTTACGGTTTTCCTCTCCAAGATCGTAAATCGACTTGAGGAATCCCGGATCTCCGAAGTTGAATCTTTCGGAACGGAAGGGAAGAGCCAGAAGGTCCAACCATGTGCGGCAAAGCATCATGATCTGATGGATCTCCTTGCCGGTGTCGCTGGGGATGATGACCTTGAGATCCCGGAGAGCCTCTTCAAGAAGGGCTGGATTCTTGGGGAGATTTGGATCAAGGAAACGGAACTGCTTGCGATAGAACTCCTTCGTGATCTGTTTCGTGCATCCAAAATCCAGGACGCAGAGCATTCCATCGGAAACAAGGAAGTTGCCGGGGTGAGGGTCCGCATGGAAGAGATTCAGGTCATGGACCTGATGGCTGTAAAAATCCCAAAGGGCCTGCCCGATCAGGTCCCTCTTTTCTTGAGAGGTTTCTCCATCGGCAAATCGGTCAAGTGGTATGCCATCGATCCATCTCATGCTTAGAATGTGGCGTGAAGAGAGTTCGGGATGGTATTCAGGAAAGCGCACGTTCGGCAGATGGGCCGAAGCTTTGGAGAGATGGAGGGAGCGCTCCAATTCCAATCCGTAGTCGGTCTCCTCAAGAAGTCGGGTCTCAACCTCCTGAAAATATTTCTCCACGTCACGATGTCTGAGACCCAGAATTCTCAGGGCGATCGGTTTGATGACCCTGAGATCGCTTTTGAGGCTTTCCGCAACGCCCGGATACTGGACTTTAACGGCGTAATCCAAACCCTTGAGAGATGCTTTGTGGACCTGTCCGATCGATGCCCCATGCGCCGCTTCACGGTCGAAGCGATCGAAAATATCCAGCGGTTCCTTGCCGAATTCTCGGCAGAATGTCCGCACCACGAGCGGGTAGGAGAGGGGAGGGACTGAATATTGAGCCTGCACAAATTGGTTTGCGTAGGCGGTGGGTAGAAGGTTTTTGTCGATGCTTAGCATCTGGGCGAGTTTAAGCGGTCCTCCCTTCAGTTTGCTGAAGGTCTCATAGATGGTGGAGGCATTCTCCTCATCCAGTTTACGCGCATGTTTTTCCTCCGTGGAATCATCGCTCCCCGCCATCACTCTCTTGCCGTAATACTTGAGGTAATTGATGCCAACCTTTGCTCCCGTCCCTCCCAGTGCCGCCATGCGACTGATCGGAGTGCTCCTGATCGACTCTTGAGACAACGAGGCCGGAGACTTACCCTTTTTATCCGCCTGCTCCTTGCTTGGAATATCGGATTTAGAGGGTGTGATCTTTTTTTTCAATTCTTGTCCCCGAAGTGCGCAAGCTGGGGAAGGACAAACCTTGCAAGATCTGCTGCGGAGTCAATCGCCTGAGTGCTTAGTAGGTCAAAAGCAAATTCGACCGTCTTCTCAATGAAGGCATCTGTACGTTCAAATCCGTGACTCTCATCTTTGAGGAAGTAGTTAAGGACACTGCGCCAGTGTATGTAGAGAACCTCGGGATAGAGGGATCCCACTATCCCACGCGGTGCGATTTCGCCGTTGTCGACGCCATGGTTCACGAGATCCGAGACGAAAATCTTAAAAATCTTTTTCAGCCCCTCGAGAGAATTCGGGCTGCAAAAGCAGGTGAGCTGTCCAAAACGCTGTTCAAGAAGGGACCTGCATTCCAGAGCTTTTCCGGCGAATGCGAAGAGAAAAGCGAGATAGCGCTGCTTGGACGAGAATGCACTCCATTCCTTGCCTGAGGTGACCGCCGTGACGAGACTCTCCATCCAATCTTTCCAGAAGTGTTTTTCAACCATATTCAACGACGTGAACTCCCTGTAGAAATCCTTCTCGGAGAGATCAAGATCCTGACAGAGTCTTCTGACTGAGACCGGCGGGTGACCACTATTCTGAAGCTCTTCCATGTAGGCTTCCATGATCCTCTCTCGATTGGGAATGGTGTGTTTTTTTGTGGTCGATTTCATGCCTCTTGGAAAAAATAGAATCCTATTCATTAAGACTCAATTGATGGAATTATCCAGTCCTCACTTGGGGATTTTAAGATACTTCGAAACCTTCACTTTTCGTGATAATCCCCTTTCTTGACGATGGAGGGGCTGTTTCCCTAGCGTCATCAGATCAGAATGATCAACTTTGGATTTATCTTCCGCAGCCAGCGCCTTTTTTTGTCGGCTTCACTGACCATGATTCCTTTTTTTATGGTTGTCGGTCGTCTGGAAGCGCAGTCCGAGGGATTGGTGAAATCCCAACCTGCAACCAACAACTTCGCTCCCAAGGGACTGACTCCCGATCAGTTGGCGGCAGCAGACGCCCTTGTCGATTCGGGCGATACCGAAAACGCCATCAAGACCTACCGCTACATTGCCCGCAGTTATCCAAAGAGCAAAGAGGCCCCGACCGCCCAATACAAACTGGCCAAACAGTTGCAGGGTAAAGGGGATTTCGAAGCTGCCTTCAACGAATATCAGACGCTTTTGAAAAAATACCCCGAGACCCCGAATTTTGAAGACTCGGTTGCCGAACAGATTACTATCGCCAATGCTTTTCTAAAGGGGCTTAAGGTGAAATTCCTCGGCATACCCATGACCCCCTCTATGGAGAAAGCCGAAGAGATGTATACGGCTATTCTCAAGGTTTCTCCGTATAGCAAGCGCGCCGGAATCATTCAGTTTAATCTTGGTCTTGCCATGGAGAAGCAGGGAAAAGCGAAGGAAGCCATCGCTGAATACCAGAAAGTGCTTAATAAATATCCGAACAGTCCTGCATGCCACAACGCCCAGTATCAGATTGCCTACGTCTATCAACGCCTCGGGATGACGGGTAAGTCGCAGGACCTGTCAGCTCTCAAGGAGGCACAGAATAACTATCAGGATTTTCTTCTTCAGTATCCCAACAGCGAAAAAGTCCAGCAGGCTGGTGAGAATATGAAATCGATGCTGAACAAAGAGTCCGCCGACACACTCCGAGTCGCCCGTTTCTACGATTTCTCCAAAGATTTTAAGGCAGCCAGCATCTACTACAACGATGTGATCCGGCGTTTTCCCCAGAGTCAGGAGGCCACTGCCTCAAAGGCCCGTCTGGATGAGTTGAAGGCTCTCTATGGCGAGGACTCTCTACGTACGGGTCAGGAACGTCCTGAGAATGCCGAACGCCTTGCCGAGCGTCGCCGACTGCAATCCCAAGTGGAGACAACTGCCCTGGCGAATTACGATGGTCCTTCGAAAAAGGATGTCATGGGTGAGGAAGCCCCCTTGCCAAAGCCTGAAATGAAGGGGAACATGCGCGACGCAGCCCCGGTTCCTCTCCAGGAGCCTCCGACCCAGGCACCTTCGCAAAAGACCCCGCTTTCCCCATGATTCCGAAATTACCAGTCTTGTTGTTGATCCCGCTTCTGATTCTTCTGGAAGGATGCGGCTATCACGTCGGGGAAATCAAACCGACACCGATGCGACGGGTCACCACGATCGCAGTCAACACGTTCAAGAATAAGACGTTGATTCCACGCCTTGAGTCCCAGACCGCAGATGCCGTGGTGAAGCAGTTTCAACAGGACGGAACCTACCGCATCGAATCCGCCGATCGCGCCGATGCCATCGTCGAGGGGACCATTGTCAGCGTTGAGCGTCAACCGATGAGGGTTTTTTCAAGCAATGTTCTGCAGACCTCGGAATTTGAGCTTACCCTCAGGGTCTCCTATCATGTCATCGACCGAATCACCGGTGCTGTCCTCATGGAGGGAACCGCCATTGGCATCACCCCATTCTTTTCGGAGGGGGATCTCGTCAACTCGGATCTCGTCACCAACCAGAACATGAACTACCCGATGGCGGCCCAGCGTATGGCTGAACATCTTGTCAGCAAGGTGTCCGAGGGGTGGTAATCCGGTTTTTGGAAGGAAAGAATGAGTGATTCAATCGGCGACAAGGGCGATCTTCCGGTTTTATCCGATTCTGCAGGTAGTGCCTGTTCGCTCCCAGAATCTGCTTCGGACGTCCCTCCCTGCGAAGGTTCCCGACTAAGAGAGAGATCCCTTCCTCCGCTCACCCTGATTTCCACTCCGATCGGAAACCTCGGTGACCTGACCCTTCGGGCCATCGAGGCCCTCAAAGGCTGCGATGCGGTGATCGCGGAGGATACTCGCAGGGCTGCTAATCTTCTTGCTCACCTTCAGATCCGTAGGCCACTTGTCAGTTTTCATGAGCACAACGAGGAACGTCGCCTTCCCGAGTTGGTCTCCCGCCTCAGGGGAGGAGAGAAGTTGGCAATGGTGACCGATGCGGGCACTCCATCAGTGAGTGATCCCGGATTCCGTTTGGTGAGGGCCTGCATTGAGGAGAAAATTGCCTACACGGTGCTTCCCGGTCCCTGCGCAGTGGTTGCAGCAATCGTTGGAAGCGGGCTTCCTCCGGTTCCCTTTTTTTTTGGGGGGTTTCTCCCATCCTCGGGTTCGGGACGTCGATCTGAGTTGCGCAGGGCTGGGGCCACCGGAATCACCAGCCTCTATTTCGAGTCTCCCCACCGTTTGGTGGCCTGCCTTGCCGATCTCGTTTCAATAGCCCCGGGAGCGCGTGTCTGCGTTGCCCGTGAACTGACAAAAATTCATGAGGAATATCGCCAGGGATCACCTGCCGAGCTTTTCACTCACTATTCCGAGCACCCTCCCAAGGGTGAGATCACCCTTGTGATCAATCCCAACGAACCGGTTGTGAAGAAAACCTATTCCGAGAAGACACCCATTCCCCGGAACTTGGCATAGCGCTCTTCGAGAAGTTTCTTCATCGGGATTTTTTCCAGTGTGGTCAGGGCCGCCCCGATGGCCTCGCTAAGGGAATCCGCAACGGCAATGGGATCCCTGTGGGCTCCTCCGAGAGGTTCGGGAATAATTCCGTCGATGAGACCAAATTCCTGAAGATCATCGGCCGTCAATCTCAATGCGGCGGCTGCCTCGGGTGCATGCTTCCTGTGCTTCCAGAGAATGGCAGCACATCCTTCAGGTGAAATCACAGAGTAATAGGCGTTCTCCAGCATCAGAACGCGGTCGGCGACACCAATACCGAGGGCCCCGCCACTTCCACCCTCGCCGATCACCACGGAGATGATGCGGGTTTTCAGGGTCATCATTTCGCGTAGATTGACCGCAATCGCCTCCGCGATGTGTCTCTCCTCGGCGCCAACTCCCGGGTAGGCTCCCGGTGTGTCGATGATGCAAACAATGGGTAGGGTGAATTTCTCGGCCAATCGCATCAGACGTAGGGCTTTGCGGTATCCCTCAGGGTGGGGACTGCCAAAGTTTCTCAAGACATTCTCCTTCACGTTCCTTCCCTTCTGCTGACCGATAACGACACAGCGGTGTCCTGCAATCCGTCCGATCCCTGCCGGCATCGCCTTGTCATCACCGAAGAAGCGATCCCCATGAAGTTCCACAAAATCCGTCACGCAGGAATTCACGTAATCGAGGAAATAGGGTCTTTGAGGATGGCGTGCAATCTGAACGCGCTGCCAGGGTGTCAGTTTTGAGTAAAGAGCCGACCGTTCCTTTTCAAGATCAGCCCGGGCGGTTAGTAGCAGTGGGTCCTCGGAGGGACGTCGTTCAGCTAAATCGGCCACATATTTTTCAAGATCGGCGAGGGGAATTTCAAAATCGAGCGGCACAGTGTTCATGAGCGTAGGATGTGTGAAGGGAATGTCTGTCAGTGGATAAGGACCGGAGTGTTACGGGACACAAGGGGAAAAATCTCTAGCAGATCCTCCGTTGAAAGCACATATCCGCTCGGGTAGGTGATCGGCCCTGGAGTAGGAGCTGCGACGGAAGTTTCATTTGCCTGAGTGCCGAGTTGGGTTGGTGAACGTGATTTCGTTGGAGAATTTGTCTCGGCAGTGGTTGGGGCTGTTCCGGCAGGGACCGAGACTGGTGAATTGCCTGTATTGGCAGGAACGGAGGATGCAGAACTCTCCGAAGGGTTTGGGGCGCTTGAAGGGTTGGAATTCTTTTGAGGGATTGTGAAGCTGACGATTGCCGGTGACTGTGCCAAAAGAATGATCTTATCACTGTGGGGATACTCCTTATTGCCGAAAGCAACTCGTTTGTTCCCAGCTGTTGCAATCTTGTCGATAACCTTTGAAGAGGTATTAGAGGGCGCTTTGGGTGGCTTTGGAGCAGATAGGAGGGTAAACTGTTTTAGGAATTGTCCATTGTTCAGGAGTGTCAATGTCTTGGCTGAACGATCAAGTTCCAGAGAGGCGTTGAGAGAGGGAATGACCAACTGCTCACCGATCTGAAGGTTGATGTTGCTGAGTTGATTGGCCTTTTGAATCAGTTCGGCATTAGAACGATGTTTTGAGGCGATCTTCGCAAGCGAGTCCCCCTTGATCACGGTGTAGGTAATGGTCGCGGGATTTCCGGAAGGTTGAAACAGCAACTCCATATTGGCCGCCCCGAGCAGACGAAACGCCTCGGGCACGAGAGGTGATTTGTTATTCGCAGCGATCCAAGCATTCCACCCCTCGCGGGCCTGCATCAATTGACCGGATGTCTGAAGAGCCTTGAGTCGTTGAAATTCAGGAATTCCCGGATCAGGAGTTGGTGTCGGTGCCGGTGCCGCGGCTTCAAGAGCGCGGGCCTTTTTTTCCACCCGTGAGGGTTTGATGAACAATTCGTAACCGAAGTAACCTGCCGATCCAAAGATGGCGAGTCCCAGCACGAGAAGTGTGAGGAATTTGAATGTCTTCATATGATTTTACGCGGCCTTACGGTAGAAACCCTCTCCGTTTCCATTCTGCGACATTCTCACCGGCCGATCGTTGGATAAGATCCATGGTGAATTTCATTAAACAGACCTCCCATGCGTCATCAATCCCTTCGATCAATGCTGTCATCGGATCATTTTCGTTCCGGATCTCCTCCTCCAGACGCATGATGGCATCCTCTTTGTTTTCTCGGAGAAGATGCTCGGAGAGATCCGTTTTCTTGAGTGAAAACCCATACCTAAGCAGATGAAAATCCCTCTGATCCTCAATCCATCCTGCAAACATCTGGGCTTTGTCGCCGAATCCCTCAAGGAGAAGTTTGCTGATGTATTGGGGGGCCAGAATTCTGGGGCGTTCCGCATGGATCACTCCTTTGCGGAGTTTCACGGATCCGATTTCATCCATCGGTTCCGTGAGGAGCCGGAATCGGAAACTGGTCCGTCCATAGGTCTCGATCGCCGAAGTCGGAGAAACTACCACCCGGGTGTTCGCCATGGCGTAATTGAAATCATCAGCCTTAATCATCGTTCGTTGATCAGGATACGGTCTTGCTCGGAAAAGGTCAAAGGCTGATGGTTTCTTTCTAAGAGGACTTCCTCTTGGAATCCGTCGTTTGACACGGAACGTTTTTCTGTTTTCCATGAATTGATGAAACATCCACTTCCACTTTTTCTGATTCCACTCCTTCTTCTTGGAGGTTGCACGCAACTTACCCAACGCCCGGTTTATGACCAACCGGCTTATAAGCCCAAGGATCCCTCGAAAGTTGCGGTCAAGGTCTCTCTGAACAAGCAGATGGTCTATGTCATGGAGGGAAGTCGCCCGCTTCTGGTGACCGCCTGCTGTGTCGGCATACCCTCGCATCCCACACCGAAAGGGAACTTCACCGTGACCCGGAAAGAGCGTAACAAGCGCTCCGGTGAATATGGATTCGCTGTGTTGAAGGATGCCATCATTCCCTGCGAGGTCTCCCAAGCCCACGGCCATTATGTCGGCTATCCCATGCCTTACTGGGTGGAGTTTTCTCCCGGATATGGGTTCCATCTCGGGTGGGTATGGCCAGTCCCAAAGAGTCACGGTTGCATCAGGCTCCACTCCAATGATGCTGGGAAGTTTTTCGCACTGGTCCATGAGGGAACCCCGGTCAAGATCGCCGCAGATCAACCCGAGGATGCCACCCTCGGTGCCAAGACACCACGCCCCCAGGATTACAACGATCCCGACCTCCCGGCAGCCCTGATGACGGCGCAGAAGTATTTTGAACAGATCAAGCCTCCCGTGTTTCTACAGTAAGACACGGGTGATGGATTCCCAGGCATCTCCCGGCAAAGTAAATCTCCGGACTCCGGAGGTCATGGCGCGTGTTCAGGAGGAGGTTGAGAGGCACTATCACAGCGCTCTTGTTGAGCGTGTCCGCTCTGCGGGGTCTGTGTTTGTCTCTGGGAAAACGACCGTTCGTTTGGCTAAGCAGTTTGGGTTCTGCTACGGCGTGGAGAGGGCCATCGACCTTGCCTATGCTGCGAGAAAGGTTTTCCCCCAATCCCGTCTCTTCCTGATCGGGGAGATCATCCACAACCCTGAAGTCAACAGCCAGATCGCCGCCCTGGGGATCAGTAATCTTCTTGATGCAAACGGTCGTCCGAGAATCAGTGATCTTGGTCCTGACGACGTCGTGATCGTTCCCGCCTTCGGAGCTGAGGTTTCTCTCCTGGAAGAGATTAAGAAACACGGGTGCCGGATCGTCGATACCACGTGTGGCGATGTCATGAGTGTCTGGAAGCGGGTGAGGCAGAACGCCAAGGAAGAGGTCACCTCGATCATCCATGGCAAGGCCTCCCACGAGGAGACCAGAGCGACCGCCTCCAGGGCGCTCGGTTCTGGGAGCGGCCATTATCTGATCGTGCTCAATCTTGAAGAGACCGGACTTGTCTGCGACTACATCATGGGGAAGGGGAAACGGAATGAGTTTTTGGTGCGGTTTCAGGGGAACTTCTCGGAGGGGTTTGACCCCGATCTTCATCTGCTGAGAATCGGTGTCGCAAATCAGACCACCATGCTTCGCGAAGAGACGGAATCCGTTCAGAGGATGCTTCGTGAAAGTATCACCGGGCGTGATGGCAACGGTGAAAACTTCCGCCTCTTCGATACGATTTGCGGGGCCACCCAGGAACGTCAGGACGCACTCAAGGAGTTGCTTGTGACGCCGCCCGACCTGCTTCTTGTTGTCGGCGGATACAATAGTTCCAATACCACGCACCTTGCCGAGATGGGTGAACAGAAAGTGCCCACTTATTTTATCCGTAATCAGGAGTGCCTTGAGTCCATATCTTTGATCCGTCATTTTGACCTCCAGAGCAAACATGAGATTAGGTCGGCTTGCTCCTGGCTTCCTGATCGTGAAAAGAGAACCTGCATCGCCATCACGGCAGGGGCTTCTTGCCCAAGCAATCTCATCGAGGAGGTCATGCTAAGGGTGCTTGAACTCCGTGGCGAACCCTCTCCCCTGAATCAAGATTCATAACCCCCCCATGATCCTTTCACCTATACAGATGAAAGCGGCAGAAGAGAGACTCTTCCAATCCGGAGATACTCCTGAACATCTCATGGAGATTGCTGGAGAGGGTATTGCTAATGTGATCCGCCAGTTTTTCCCCTCCAGTTCCACGATTCTCGTCTATTGCGGAAAAGGTCACAACGGTGGCGACGCACTTGTCGCCGCCCACTCTCTTGAGGCCTCCGGTTGGAGAGTTTTGCTTCGCATGAGTGGTTCCAACGATGAGTTGGCACCGTTGACACGGCGTCAACTGGACTCCCTGAATTCACGGAAAAATGTTCAAGTGATCACCTCGGCATTCTCATCCTGCGGTGCGACCGTGATCCTGGATGGACTTCTTGGGATCGGTGCAACCGGAGTTCCCTCCGGTCTCACTTTGGAACTGATCAAGGAGATGAATCGCTATCGCGGGGAATGTGGTGCTTTTACTGTGGCGGTCGATCTTCCTTCGGGAATCGATGTGAACTCCGGGGAGCGTTTTGACCCCTGCGTTCAGGCCGATCTCACGGTGACCATCGGTGCCGTCAAGTCGTGCTTGCTTGCTGATTCCGCCACCACGGCAGTCGGTCGCATCGCTCTGGTAAGCCTTCCGAATCTTGCTCTGCATGTGGGGGATGAGGGAGATCCAGCCGAAGTCATGACCTCCATGGATTTAAGGAGACTGCTTCCGGTCCGCGATTTTGATACCTTCAAGGGAAACTATGGTCGGATCGGTGTTCTTGCAGGATCCATCGGTTACTTTGGAGCCGCCAAACTAGCTTCGACGGCTGCAGTTCATGCCGGTGGGGGATTGGTAACGCTCTATGCGATGCCCGACACCTACCCTTATCTGGCCTCCATGAGCATTCCTGAAGTGATGGTCAAGCCCATCGCCTCCTATAAGGATGTCATCAAGGAAAAACTGGATGCCTTGGCCTTCGGTCCGGGTCTTGGTAAACAATATATCCAAGACCTTAGATCCATCTTTCGTGATGCACCCATGCCATGCGTTGTCGATGCTGATGCGTTGAATGCCCTGGCGACCACCCACGCCATTCAGACCCGCTGTTTGGGCCCCCGTTTGTTGACACCCCATCCTGGAGAGTTGGAGCGCCTTTATCCATGCTCGGGTAGGAGCCGTCGGGAATGGGGGATGCAATTTTCCGAAGGACACAATATGACGCTTCTTCTCAAAGGGGCCCGCACGATCATCACGGAACGGGGTGTCCCTCCGGTTTTCAATACGACTGGCACCCCTGGTATGGCGACTGGGGGAATGGGTGATGTCCTGAGCGGAGTCTGTGCCGCAATGCTCGGAAGCGGACGATCCTTGCGTGAAGCGGCAATGCTTGGCGCCTGGCTCTGTGCCCGTGCAGGGGAAATCGCCATTTTTAATGATTCCGATTCTCAAGAATCACTTTCCGCCACTTCGGTGATTAAACACCTTGGCGACGCCTGCACCTCTTTGAGACGGGGAGACTACTAAAGAGGTCGGGGCAGATTTTCCCGCTTTGTTTCGGAGGCCCTAAGAATTTAATGCACAGCAATTCAGGAGATTGTCCCGCGCAGTGGGATGACTTCATTGACAAATGTTAACTCCTTACTGTGTTTACTGGCCTGGCTTTGGACTGGAGACCTACGTTGCCTCTATGCAAGAAATTCTTTAATTCCCCAACTCTTTGAGCGCCTTGAGCACGAGGTCGAGATGTTCGGCAGGTTTCACTTTAGGAAAGATGGCCGCAATCATTCCTTCGGCATCAATGACGAAGGTGGTTCGTTCGGTCCCCATGTATTTCTTCCCATACATCGACTTCTCCACCCAGACTCTATAGTCGGCGACGATTGCCTTCTCGTGATCGCTCAGAAGAGGGAAGGGAAGATCGAATTTGGAGATAAACTTCTCATGGGATTTCTCGGAATCGATGCTCACTCCAAAGAGGTGCGCCCCTGTGGAGTTGATGGCCTCCCACTCATCACGGATCCCGCAGGCCTGGGTGGTGCACCCGGGTGTGTCATCCTTGGGATAGAAGTAGAGGACAAGAGCCTCACCCTTGAAATCTGAGAGTTTGACAGGGGTTCCTGAACCATACAAACCGCCAACGGCTGTCGCAGTAAAGGAAGGGGCTTTGTCGCCGACGTGGAGTGTGCTCATGATTTGGTTGGTGATATTTTAAGAAGACTCACAGGGATTATGGGGAGGAGAGGGATTGGAAAGTAAGTCATTCGAGGAAAGAAGATGAAAAGATCTCCATGATTCGATTTATCCCTGTGAATCCTTCGACTCCTTGTGTTCCGAGATCGGGGGAAGGAATCGGACGCGGCGATCGTCACGTGGCAGGCGGATGGTGAAGAGAAGGCCCTTCCCGGCAGCGCTTCGCAACTCGATTTCCCCACCATGCGCCCTGACGATCCGTTGGACGACTAGCAGGCCGAGCCCGTTTCCGTCTTTCTTGGTCGTAAAATAAGGTTGGAAGATCTTATCCGCTGCCTTCGGATCGATCCCGCCGCCGGTGTCACCGATGCTGACCCAGACATGGGTGTCGTCACATCCGGTTGCCACACGAATCTTTCCGTTCGTACCCACCGCCTGAAAACTGTTCCGGATCACGTTATAGAGAGCCTGACGGATCTGATCCCGATCGAGGGATACCAGAGGGATCTCCTTGGACGGAAAAAGCTCAACGATAATCTCCCGGTCCTCAATCTCGGCTTTCAGAAAACCAACACATTCCAGGATCAGTGCATTGAAATCAGAGGGCAGGCTCTCCAAAGGTGAAGGTCGCACCGCCTTGAGAAACTTCGAGATGATTTGATCGAGGCGCGCCACCTCGCCTCTAGCGATCCCCACGGATTTTCGGATCTGTTCCAGATTCTCAGCTTCCGAGCCACTTTTGTTCAGGTGGCGCTCCATCAATTGAAGCTGGATGTCGAGGGAATTGAGTGGGTTTCCAATCTCATGGGCCACGCCTGCCGCAAGTAGTGTCACGGCGGAGAAGCGCTCGCTCTCGATGGTCTGTTGTTTTTCGCGACGCTCCTCGGTGATATCCCTGAGGATGACAGCCCTTCCAACGAGTTCTCGGCGAGAGGTCTCCTTCTCGTCACTCATCAGCGGGGTGATGTAAAAATTCAAGAATCGATGCTCGGGATAAAAGACCTCTAGGTCACGACTCATCACGTCTCCAAAGGAACTCACGGAATTTAGATCGAGTCCCGGGATCGACTTGGAGAGAGGAATTCCAATGTGTTCGGCACCGCTCACGCCAAAAAACAGGCATGCGGCCTTGTTCATGTAGATAATCCTGTCATGTGGATCGGTGACGATCACACCCTCGAGGATCGCATTAAAAATCACTTCCAAAAACCCCTTCTCCCGTGAAAGAAGCTGAAGGTAATAGCCGATATCATCCGGTTCCACGAAATGGATCCTCTCGACAAGTTTGTCGATGAATCCGCGGTTCATGGTGCAGTTTCCAGCCTAGGCTTCCAGCAGGGCCTCGAGCTCGTTCACCCGCCGCGAAAAGAGTGCCAGGGCTGCATTCACCGGTGCGGGCGTGCACATATCCACTCCAGCATCAGCCAGAGTCTCGATGGGAAATTTGCTTCCGCCACTTTTCAGAAAATTGTAATAGCGTACTGTATCACCGGTCGAGAGAACCTGGGAAGCGAGAGTCGTTGCCGCAGAGATCCCGGTCGCATATTTATACACGTAGAAGGCGCTGTAGAAGTGGGGGATGCGAAGGCACTCCAACTCCAGAACATCATCGATCACGACTCCCTCTCCGAAATAGGTGTTGAGCAGGGCCCGGTAGATGCTCCTGAAGCTCTCCAGCGTCAGGGCGGCCCCCGACTCTTCGGCGGCGTGGATCAACATCTCGAACTCGGCGAACATCGTCTGTCTGAAGAGTGTTCCACGGAGGTCGTCGACCTGACGGTTGATCAGGTAGGCCCTCATAGCCCGATCCGTCGAAGTGGCGAGCAGATGCTCGGTGAGGAGGATCTCGTTGAAGGTAGAAGCGACCTCTGCCAGGAAGATCGGATAGTGGTAGTTCTGGAAGTTCTGACTTCTCCTTGAATACCAGGTATGCATCGAGTGGCCCGCCTCGTGTGCAAGCGTATACATGTCGGAGAAGACATCCGACTTGTAGTTCATCAGGATGTAGGGAGGACCCTCGAAGTTTCCGTAGGAGAAAGCCCCGCTGCGTTTTCCCTTGTTCTCGTAGCGGTCGCACCACCGCTCCTCTTTCAGTCCGCGTTCCAGGACGCCCGTGTATTCCTCCCCGAGAGGGTGCAACGAATCCAGGACCTTCACGATAGCCTCATCGAAGGTGACATCGCTCTGCACGGCTGCGACCAGCGGTGCATAAGTATCATAGACGTGAAGGAAAGGGAGGTTAAAGAGCCTCTTGCGCAGGGCGTAATAACGATGAAGATCGGGAAGACTCCCTCGAACGGCTTCGATCAAATTCCCGTAGACGGAGACCGGTACGTTGTCAGGAAAGAGCGAGGCCTCCAGCGCCGAAGGGTAGTTCCTAGACTTGGCCAGGAAGATATCCCCCTTCACGGAATTTGCGAGCGAACTAGCCAGTGTGAATCGGTGGGCGTCGAACACCTTATAGAAACTCGTGAATGCGCGCTTGCGTACCTCATGATCGGGACGCTGAAGCAGTGAAGAGAAGCTGCTTTGTGTCAGTTCGATGTTGCGTCCCCTATCATCGCGGACAGATCCGAAGTTCATGTCCACGTTCGTTAATTGAGAGAAAGTTTCGTGGTGGCCCGAGACAGCCGGTATCGCAAGTGAAAGAAGCCGCTCTTCCTTGTTGCTGAGCGTATGTGGCTTTAGCCGCCGAAGACGCTGCAGGGAGATCTTCCAATCGGAGAGGAGGGGATCCTCAAGGAATTCGGCAAGACGTTCGTCAGGGATCTCCTGAATCTCCGGGGCGACCCAGGAACAGGCCTCGCTTATCTTCGCGCCGAGCAGTGAGAGGCGACCGTCACGGTCCAGCGAGAGGGCATTCGAGCCGTCCTCGGAGAGACGCAGTCCGGCATACTGACTCAGGCGCTCGATGGAGTGATCCAGCGTCGTCTCAAACTCCAAGGCACGGGCCAGATTGGCGGCACTTGTGCCAAGGGTCCCTCTAAAGTTCGAAACTCCGGCGTAGCGCGAGGAAAGGTTGGCGAACTCCGTCTCCCAAGCGGTGTCATCCGGGAAAATCAGAGAGAGATTCCATGTGTCAGACTCAGGGATATCCTCACGATTTTTCAGAGTGGAGGCAGTCGCCTCACCGGAGACATCCGCAATCCGTGGAATGATTTTCTCTGATCGACTTAATGCCGGGGAGAAGCCGTAGTGCCTCCGCATTACTTCTGAGCCTTGCCCTGTGAGGCCACCGCCGCAGCAGCGGCTGCGATCGCCTCGGCGTCACCAAGATAGTAATGGCGGATTGCCTTCAGAGAGTCATCCAGTTCATAGACAAGAGGGATGCCTGTAGGGATATTCAGGGCAAGGACTTCTTCCTCGGAGAGGTTATCAAGATACTTTACCATCGCGCGGAGCGTATTCCCGTGGGCGGTGACCAGCACCTTCTCGCCGCGACTGACTGCCGGTGCGATCTCCTCGTGCCAGTAGGGAAGCACGCGGTCCACCGTATCCTTGAGGCACTCGGTGAGGGGAAGTTCGGCCTCCGGGACATCCTTGTAGCGTGGATCGTGACCAGGCCAGCGAGCATCGCTCTTCTCAAGGACTGGTGGCGGCACATCATAACTGCGACGCCAGATCAGAACCTGGTCGTCCCCGAACTTTGCCGCAGTCTCGGCTTTGTTGAGTCCCTGAAGAGAGCCGTAGTGACGCTCGTTCAGACGCCATGAGCGCTCAATCGGGATCCAGAGTTCATCCAGTTCGTCCAGTATCATCCAATTCGTTCGCAGGGCGCGCTTCAGGACGGATACAAAGGATCTATCAAAACTGTATCCCTCCTTCTTGAGAAGTTCCCCTGCAGCCTTGGCTTCACGGAGACCTTTTTCATTCAGATCGACATCGGTCCAACCAGTGAAGCGGTTCTCTTGGTTCCAGGTGCTTTCGCCGTGGCGGATGAATACTAATTTATGCATATAGGGATTAGCTTACACAAAAAATCTAATCTTTGGAAAGAGCTTGGTCTGTTGCATCATCGTGGCATTGGCCCCTTTGCTTTCAATAGGTTCACAACAGCTACGCTTGACCGCCTGACTCATTGCTTATCCGATGTAATGCTTAGTTCAAGGGAAAGGAATGCTTTCTCGTAAATGACGGTCAGCTATCTGATCAAAATCTCCATGTTTTTTACAGCTGATGGTGAGTTTTGAGGGAACCTGTACATAAACTGTCCTAGTGTAATCATATTTTCCCCGTGGACCTTCTCAGCGCGTTCAATGAAAATCTGCGTTTTGGTGTCCATTAGGAGATTTTTAAAGGTCCACTTCCTCTCTGCACGACCCCTCAGCCTTTCTTTACCAACCCCGAGATCATCACATCCGAGCCGATCTTAGTGTAGGTTACATCGGTCAGATGGGCAGGGGAGATGTGGGCCTTGACTGCTGGGATGTTCCCTCCTTGGATCACCGGGGCGATGAAGAAGCGGACTTCATCGACCAGTTTTCGTTTGAAGGCCTCGCCTAGGGTATATCCACCCCCTTCGATCAGGACGCAGGAGATGCCCCGCTTGCCGAGTTCCTGAAGAACTTTTCGTAATGTTATCCCCCCAAAGAGAAGCGTTCGATCGCGGTGGGTGTCCATAAGGAGTTTTGACTTCCTCGGGATCTTTCCACTCTTTGACCAGATGATGCGCCACGGTTGGGGATGATTCTTTGAGATTCTGATATCCCGGATCGTGAGGGAGGGATCGTCGGAGCGGACTGTCCCTCCACCAACGAGGATGGCCTCAACATTGGTTCTGAGGCGCATGGATTCCTTGCGGCTCTCCTCCGATGAGATCCATCTGCTCTGGGGGTGAGAGTCAATACATCCGTCCAAGGTGAGCGCGGCCTTGGCAATGACCCAAGGCAGGCCTGTGCTGGCACAATGATTCCAATGGGCATTGATCGCACTGCATTCCATGTCAAGGACTCCATCCCTCACGACGATGCCGGCCTTGCTGAGAATCCTAGAGGCTCTCCCCCGGTGTCGTTTGTCTGGATCGGTCGCACCATAAACAACGCGGCTGATGCCCGCTGCAAGAATTGCCTCAGTGCAGGGAGGAGTTTTTCCGTGGGAGGAGCAGGGTTCCAAGGTGACGTAAAGCGTGGCTCCAATGGCCTTTGAAGGGCTGAGCTTCCGGAGTGCTTCAATCTCGGCGTGGGGAAGTCCTGCGGATCTATGGAATCCCTTGGAAAGGATCTGATCGTTTTTTACAAGCACCGCCCCGACGGCGGGATTGGGACTTGTTCTGCCAAGAGCGCGGATTGCCTCTTTCATGGCGAGGAGCATGAAGCGTTTATCCTTTTGATCCTGACTTTGTGATTTCATCCTTTTTGTTTTGCTCCTCTCTGGGCGTAGGCCGATCCTAAGGTATGGCCAAAAAAGAAAACAGCTCGGACGCAATCCAGTCTCCAAAAATGAGGCCAGGTCAGGAGGTCCTGCTCGATATCAATGATATTGGCTTTGGTGGGAAGGGGGTCGGCCGAGTTGATGGAATTGCCTGTTTCGTGGCTGGTGTGATCGATAGCGAAAAAGTTCAGGCCCGTATCTGGAAGGTAAAATCCCGCATGATGGAGGGGGGGCTGATCGATGTGATCGAACCCTCACCCCATCGCGTGGAACCGCCGTGCCCGGTCTTTCTGAAGTGCGGAGGCTGCTCCTACCAGCACATCGATTACCCCCACCAGTTGAGCATCAAGGAAAACCAACTCCGTGAAGCGTTACGCAGACTTGGTGGAATCGATGCACCTCCCGTAGGTGAGATGATCCCATCGCCGGAGCCGTATTCCTATCGGAACCGCATCACGGTTCATGTTAAGGACGGGGACATCGGGTTCTTCGCCGAGGGATCGAACAAGGTTGTTCCAGTAGAAAAGTGTCTGATTGCTTCCGGGGAGGTGAATGAGGGCTTCCAGGATTTGCGGAAATCTCGTCCTCAGGACGGTAACTATCTGATCGGAGAGAAGAAACGATACGGCGGCTTTCGTCAGGTGAATAATGCTGTCGCTGAAATCCTGAAAAAAACTGTCCGTGAGGCAGTCAGGCCCTCCGGAGATGCCCCTGCAATCAATGAACTGCTTATTGACGCCTACTGCGGCGCCGGTTTTTTCGGACATGAATTGCAGTCTCTCTTCACAAAGGTGATCGGTATTGAGCGTTCCATTGCCTCCGTGGCGATGGCCAGTCGTCAGGCTGCCCCCAACGAGGAGTATCTCGCAGGCGATGTCGAGCAGATGATTCATCCGGCACTTTCCGCAGGTTCCTCTACCGGGACGGTGCTTCTTCTTGATCCTCCCTCCGAGGGACTCGCCGATCAAGTCACCGAGACGATCCTCGAGATACCGCCCGCCCGGATTGTCTATGTCTCCTGCAATCCCGCCACGCTGGCACGTGATGCGAAGCGACTGACTGTCCTATCGAACCGTTACAGGATTGTTCAGGTGACTCCGCTGGATATGTTCCCTCAGACGGCCGAGATCGAATCAGTCTCGGTTTTTGAACTTGTCTGAGTATGGTGGCATCCGAGGAGGCTCAGATGATCCGGATCAAGGGAGCCAGGCAGCATAACCTGCGTAATCTTGATGTGGAGATTCCCCGCAACAAGCTCGTCGTCATCACGGGGCCGAGTGGTTCTGGGAAGTCATCGCTTGCATTTGACACGCTCTTTGCGGAGGGACAGAGGCGCTATGTCGAAAGTCTCTCGGCCTATGCACGTCAGTTCCTTGATCAGATGCAGAAGCCTGAGGTGGATCACATTGAGGGGCTCTCTCCGGCGATCGCTATCGAGCAGAGGATCGCCCCTCCCAATCCCCGTTCGACGATCGCAACCACGACGGAAATTTACGATTATCTCCGGGTTCTCTATTCATCGATTGGTGTCCCTCACGATCCCAAGACAGGGGCTTCCGTCCGCCGACAATCACCTCAGGAAATCGGTCATGAAATTCTCTCATGGGCGGAGGGAACTCGTCTGATGCTCCTTGCACCTCTTGTCAGGAATGAGCCTGGAGAGTTCCGTGATGTGATCGACCGTGCGAGACGCGAGGGATTTGTGCGTCTGCGGATTGATGGTGAGATCATCGACCTCGGACGTCCTGAGCCGATCAAGTTGCTCAAGACCAAGAAACATACGATCGAGGCGGTGGTCGATCGATTGGCTCTTAAGTCGACGACCGGTCCAGAGGTGGGTGGTGAGGGGATTCGTGAACGCCTTCTCGATTCGCTAGAGACCTCCCTGCGATGGGGGAACAATACAGTGGTGGTCCTTCATCAATCTCCGGGCACCTCCGATTCGTCGTCAGAGCAGTGGGAGGAGCGCCCTTTTTCCACAGACTTCTGCAACCCTGAAACGGGATTCACCATGGCGAGACTGACCCCCCGCCATTTTTCATTCAACAGTCATCTCGGTGCCTGTCCTTCCTGTCAGGGGATCGGAACGGAGTCATTCTGTGATCCCAGTCTGATCGTTGATCCGGAGATGACTCTCAGCAAGGGAGCCATCCGACCCTGGCGCACTCCTGACAAGAGGATGGGCCGATATTATCAGTCCGTTTTGGAAGCTCTCTGCAAGGAGACGGGTGCCGATCTGGGGATTCCCTTCCGTGATCTTTCACAGGCCTTCAAAGAAATGCTTTTTCACGGCACGAAAGGAGAGAGTTTGGCGGCTACCGGCCTTGTTAACGGGGGAACCAAGGGAAGATCTTCCAATCTCAAGCCTTTCGAGGGGTTGGTGGCCATGCTTGAGCGCCAGATGCGGACCTCCGAAAGCGAGCTAAAAAAAAACCGCCTCAAGACATACTTCTCCCGCAAAGCATGTAGCACCTGCGCTGGTGCCCGACTCCGTCCGGAGATTCTGGGAGTCACCCTCACGGATGAGGATTCCATGGAGTGGAATATCGAGGAACTCTGCTCACTGTCAGCCGACAAGGCTTGGAAAGTTCTGAGAGGACTCCGACTTTCTGCGTCCGAGCGGAAAATCACCGATGACCTTCTCCGTGAGATCTGCGCACGACTGGGCTTTCTGGTGGAGGTCGGACTCGGTTATCTAACCCTTAACCGTGAGAGTGGCACGCTGTCTGGAGGCGAGGCTCAGCGCATCAGGCTTGCGACCCAAATCGGATCAGGACTTTCCGGCGTCCTTTACGTGCTGGACGAGCCAAGCATCGGTCTGCATCAACGTGATAACGAGCGCCTTCTGGCGACATTGCGCGGTCTGAGGGATCTTGGAAATTCGGTTGTCGTTGTGGAACATGACGAGGAGACGATTCTGGCTGCCGACCATATCCTCGATATGGGACCCGGAGCGGGACCCAGGGGAGGGGAGATCGTTGCGACGGGCACCCCCGCAGAGATCTTTGCCAACCCTGCCTCGGTCACGGGTCAGTTTCTCTCGGGAAAGGCGCGGATTTCCGTTCCCAGAATCCGACTTCGAGCACCGATTCATCCTGCCCCCGGTCCTGGTTGGCTGACAGTTTCCGAAGCTTTGGAGAACAATCTAAAGAGGCTCACGGTCGGCTTTCCCGTGGGGCTTTTTACCGTGGTTACCGGTGTCTCGGGAAGTGGTAAGTCGACGCTCGTGAACGACATTCTCCACCGCGCGCTGGCTCGTCAGTTTTACGGAGCAAAAGAGACCCCGGGCACTCACGCCGAGGTCTTGGGATCCGATGCCTTTGACAAAGTTGTGGTCATTGACCAAAGCCCGATCGGAAGAACTCCTCGCTCCAATCCCGCCACCTACTCCGGTGTTTTTAGTCCTGTCAGGGACCTCTTCAGTGGACTGCCAGCGGCGAAGGTGCGCGGATATTCGCGCTCGCGTTTCTCCTGCAATGTGAAGGGAGGGCGGTGCGAAGGGTGTGAGGGTGACGGTATGATAAGGATCGAGATGCACTTCCTGGCTGATGTGTTTGTGGAGTGCGAACTCTGCCGTGGAAAAAGGTTTAACCGCGAAACACTGGAAATCTCCTACAAAGGAAAAAATATCTCCGACGTGCTGGACATGACCATCGACGATGCGTCGGGATTCTTCCGACCCATCCCCGCTATCCATGGGAAACTGGAAGTGCTTCAAGAGGTCGGTCTGGGCTATCTTAAGCTTGGTCAGTCAGCTACGACACTCTCTGGAGGGGAGGCCCAGAGGCTCAAACTTGCGAGTGAACTCTCAAAAAAAGCAACCGGGCGAACACTCTACCTGCTGGACGAACCGACAACGGGACTTCATTTTGCTGATATCCAGAAACTGCTCGAAGTGCTCCTGAGGTTGCGCGACGGCGGAAATACCCTCATCGTCATTGAACATAATCTTGAAGTAATCAAATGCGCGGACTGGATCATCGACATGGGCCCGGATGGAGGGGAATCGGGAGGAGAACTCGTGGTATGCGGAACACCGGACGAGGTCTCGGAGCATTCTTCAAGCCATACCGGTTTCTGGTTGCGTCGTGTGCTGGCACGTTGATCATTTCAGGCTTTGCCGTATCGGCTGATACGCTCCTTTCAAACGCCCCGGTTGATCTTGCCAAGCAGGCCTTTGCCGAGAATCTTCCACAGGTTTCAGCAGCCGTTCTGAGGACCCAGATTCAGCAGGAGCAGGATCCGCCAAAGAAGATGGAACTCACACAGCGCCTGCTCGAATTGCTGGTTGCTGGCGGTCGATATCGCGAGGCCCTTGAGGTAATGGCCTCTTTTGATGCAGGGAATGACCCGAAAGTTTCTTTTTGGAAAGCTGTCTCATTGCTCGGGACCGGTGATGCTGCTGGGGCAAAAGGAATCCTGACCTCCCTCCACAATTCGGGGACAATGTCCGCAGCAACCCCCTCCGATCTTGTGACTCTATGTCTGGCCAGGTCGTTGCGGGCAAACCATGAACCCGATGCTGCCCTAGAAGCATTACGCACGATTTCAAAGGACTCTGCGTTTGCTGAGGATGTGCTTCTGGAAGAGGGGGTTGATCTGGTTGCCCTGAATCAGTTGGACGAGGCCATCAAGTTGATGGAAAAAGCCACTTTCCAGAGCAATGAGGGAAAATCCTCTGCAATCTACCTGAAAGCCATCGCCAATTGGCGTGCTGGGAAGACTGCGGAGGCCAGAAGACTCTTCGCTTCTGTCCAGCCCGCTTCCCCGTGGATTTCATCGGCGTCCACCTATGGTGAGGCGCTCTGTTTATCATCTTCCACAAATTCCCCGGAGGGAAGGGAGTTGGGAATAGGACTCTTGGAAAAACATCTCGAAAAGGGAGATGAGTCCCCTTTGATTGAGGAACAATTCAAACTGCTCGACCAACTCTATTTGTCTTCCGGAACATCCTCCACGTCCCCCTCGTCCTTTTCCACGTTTTCGACCTTGAAAAAATGGGCTCAGGACTCCTCGAAGCCCACCCGCGCAAAATACGCGGATTTCTATCAATCGAAAAATGCGTTGAGTCTTCACCAATCGGGTGATCATCAAACGGGCGATGGGGAGTCCCTCATGGAGACATTTATCAGGAAATATCCGGACGATCCGTTGGCTGATCAGGGCAGGCTTTTGCTGGCTTCGGCTCTTCTTCAGAGAGGATTGCCTGCTGACGCATTGGTCTGGAGTGCCGACCGTTCGACAACCACGCCCGGCCTAAGGGCCCGCCTTGCTTTTATCCGAGGTCTGGCTGAAGCGGCCTCCAACAGGACGGAGTTGGCCCAGTCGGATTTTCAAACCGCACGTTCACTCGACCCCTCGATCAGTGGGAATGCTCTGTTCAATCAAGCGGTCCTGATTTCCTCCTCGGAAAGAGGGGCGCTGGATCTTTCGCAGAAGGCGAAGTGCCTTGTTGAGATGAACGCTGGCGAACCCTCCGAGGAAATGGAATTCCAGATCGCCCTTGATCTTACACGCCGCGGAGAACCCTCCGCTCTGTCCCTTCTCTCAAAGATCGGGGATGAATCCTCCTCATCGACCCTGAAATCCCGGGCGAGGCTTGCCGCCGCCGAACTCAACATGAACTCGGGCAAGGGAGAGGAAGCCAATCAGGATCTTTCCAAGGCCGTGCATGAATACTCAGGGGAACCCGAGCGGGAGGAGTATCTTGGGGTTTTTCTCAAGGACACTGGCCGGAAATCTGATTCTGTGGCTGTCGCCGCGTCTGCGAGGGCATTCCTTACGGCGCATCCCGATTCCCGATTCGCACCGGAAGTCCGCCTGAAACTTGCTGAAACCCTCCTTGCCACTGGCGATGAACAGGGAGCAAGGGTTCAATTTGAACAACTGGCGTCCACTGGGGCCGGCAGTGATCTCCAGCGAAGGTCGCTCTTCCTGGCTGCACAATCCGCTTCACGTTCGATGGATCCCTCCTCCATCGATGATTCCCTGATGCTATTGGAACGTGTTGCTTCGACAGGCACTAACGATCAACTGGTCTGGCAGGCAAGGCTTCAGGAAGGATCGTTGAAAAACTCCCAGAACCTTCCGTTGGAAGCACTTGTCATCTACGATAAGATCCTAACTTCTAGATCGTCCGGCAACACAACGGGGCCTGACAATGAAATCTTTGCCGCCGCGCTCATGGCCAAAGGTGACACCCAGCACCAACTGGGGGCCAAGGATCAAGCCCAAGAGTGGGAGGCCGTGAAAACCTGGCGTCAGCTTGCATCCGACTCCACCCTGCCTGTGGGTTGGCGCAATCAGGCTCTTTGCAAGAGCGGGTTGATCCTTGAGACTCTTGGAGATGAGGATGCCGCATTGGCCGCATTTTACGAGGCCTTCAAGAATCCCAGGGCTGATGATCCGGAACAACTCTGGCACGACAAAGCCGCCTTCGAGGCTGCAAGGTTACTCGAGAATAGGAAGCAGTGGAATGATGCTGTCGTGCTTTTCACACAGCTTCAGTCCGAAGGTGGCCCGAGATCGGATGAAGCCAAGGCCCGCCTGAACAAGTTGAGATTGCAAAACTTTCTCTGGGAAAACTGAAGCTTTCTGGCAAAATTCGCCTCTTCATGAGCCCAAACATAAAACTCTTCAGCCCGGGACCCGTTGAGGTTTCGGAAAAAACATTCCAGGCATTCCGCAAGCCGATGATCGGTCACCGTGGCAACGATTTTAAAAAACTTTACGCCTCCGTACAACCGGGACTCCAACAGCTTTTTCACACACAACGTCCTGTTTACATCTCCACATCCTCGGCCTGGGGAATCATGGAGGGAGCCCTTCGTAATCTTGTCAAAGGGAAAGTTCTCAACTGCATGACAGGCGCTTTCTCCGACAAATGGAACGACGTCGCCAAGCGCTGCGGTTATGAAGCCGAAAAGCTTCAGGTCGAATGGGGCAATCCGATTACTCCGGAACTCCTGCGCGCGCGTCTCTCCAAGGGGGATATCGACGTTGTGACGCTCATTCACAACGAGACCTCCACAGGTTGCATGAATCCGATCAAGGAATTGACGGATGTCCTCAAGGAATTTCCCGAGGTCCTGCTGATCGTTGATACCGTCTCTTCCTTCTCCGTCCTTCCTGTCCCGATGGACGAACTCGGCATCGACGTCATGCTGACCGGTAGCCAGAAGGCCCTTGCATTGCCTCCCGGAATGGCTCTCTTCTCCGTTTCAGAAAAAGCGATGAAGCGTGCTTCCGAGATCAAGGGACGCGGCTACTACTTCGATTTTTTGGAATTCCAGAAGAACCATGAGGGTGACATGACCCCAAGCACCCCAGTAATCTCCCACATTTTTGCACTTCAGTCGAAGCTTGAGGATATCGCTTCAGAAGGTCTTGATAACCGTTATGCTCGTCATGCTGCAACCAACTCACTTGTACACGATTGGGTTAAGGCTCGTGGTTGGGAGTTTTTCGCCCCTGAGGGGTATCGCTCGGTCTCATTGACCTGCGTAAAAAATAACAAGGGATCGGATGTTGCGGCCTGGATCGGAAGACTCAAGTCCAAGCACTCCTGCATTATCGACGGTGGCTACGGAAAGATCAAAGGAGAGACCTTCCGCATCTCGAACATGGGTGACGAGACCAAGGAGACGATCTCCGAATTGCTTACCTGGCTTGACGACACATTCGAGGGCTAATCCTGGCACAAGCCAAGATCACATGCATGAGGGATGAAGAACGAGGTGCGAATAGGGATCTTTCATCATGATCTCCCCGCTCTCTTCCGTTACCTTTTATTCTTCATCCCTTTGACTTCATAACTTTCCACGAAATGAGCCGTTACAAAGATTCAGTCCTCCTGCCTAAAACAGACTTCCCGATGAAGGCCGGTCTGGCTCAGCGGGAGCCCGAACTTCTGGCCAAGTGGGAGAAGGAGGGATTATACGATTCCATCCAGAAAGCCCGTGAAGGTGCCCAGAAGTATGTGCTCCATGACGGACCTCCTTTTGCAAACGGAGATGTCCACATGGGGACCGCTCTCAACAAGGTACTCAAGGATTTGGTTGTTAAATCGAAGACGATGGCCGGATTCCAGGCCCCGTTCATTCCTGGATGGGATTGCCACGGTCTACCGATCGAGTTCCGTGTGGTGAAATCCTCCGCAGGTCTGACCCCCTTACAGGTCCGCCAGAAGTCCGAGGAGTATGCTCGGAAATTCATTGACATCCAGCGCACCCAGTTCCGACGTCTCGGAGTTTTTGGTGATTGGGATCATCCTTATCTGACCCTGGATCCCTCCTATGAAGCGGCGATCATTCGTTCCTTTGGGCGTATGGTTGAGAAGGGACTTGTTTATCGAAGCAAGAAGCCAGTCCTTTGGAGCACTGGAGCACAGACTGCGTTGGCCGAGGCCGAGGTGGAATATCTGGAGAAGACTTCACCTGCGATCTTCGTGAAGTTCAAGGTTGAGGCTGCAGAGGCCGCTCGAAAAGGGCTTCCCTCGGACAAACCGGTCAGTGTTGTCATCTGGACAACGACACCCTGGACTCTGCCGGCCAATCTGGCGATCGCCGTGCATGCCGATTTTGATTATGTCCTTTTGGAGAACGGAACGGAGCGATTGATCGTGGCTGCAGGACTTGCTGATAGGTTCAGGGAGTCAACCGGATTGAACCTTTTACATGGTGCCGAAATATGGAAGGGATCGGCCTTGCAGGGGCTTCAGACACAACATCCCTTTCTTCCCCGAAGTGCCACGCTGCATACGGCGGAATTTGTCACCCTTGAGACGGGAAGTGGTTGCGTCCATATCGCTCCCGGACATGGCGATGATGATTACCAACTGGGACGAAAAGTCGGCCTTGAACTCCTCTCTCCAGTTGATGACTACGGGAAGTTCACCGAGGAGTGCGGAGTTCCCACCCTGATTGGGAAGAATGTTTTCGAAGGAAATGAAGCGGTTATCCGGATTCTCAGCGAGAATGGGGCCCTCCTGGGGCGTCAGGACTACCAGCACAGTTATCCTCATTGCTGGCGCTCGAAGACACCGATTCTCTTCCGAGCCGTAGAGCAGTTTTTCATCAGGATCGACGCACTTCGTGAGACCGCACTGAAGGAGATCGATGCCACGTCATGGATTCCTCACTGGGGGAGGAACAGGATTCGTGGAACCGTTGAGTCGCGCCCCGACTGGTGTATCTCCCGCCAACGTTCCTGGGGTGTTCCTCTGCCGGTTTTTTATACCCCTGAAGGTGATCCGATTCTGGATCCCAACGTCATAGCAAAGGTTTCCGAAGTAGTTGCCGAGCGCGGATCGAATGCCTGGTTCTCTCTCGATGATGCAGAGTGGTGCCGTCTTACAGGTGCTCCCGAAGGATCCGTCCGGCGGAATGACACCCTTGATGTCTGGATCGATAGCGGGGTGAGTCATGAGGCGGTCTTGAGGGGGCGTTCCGAACTTCAATTTCCCGCCGACCTCTATCTCGAGGCCACTGACCAGCATCGCGGATGGTTTCAGTCGTCCCTGATGACTTCTGTGGCCTTGAATGAAAAGGCGCCCTACAAGACTGTCCTGACCCACGGATTCGTGGTTGATGTAGACACCCGACAGAAGATCTCCAAGTCCAATCAGGGAAAAGACGGGGGAGGCTACCAGAAACCGACCGAGGCCGATCATTTCGTGAAGACCTACGGAGCGGATATCGTCCGTCTCTGGGCGAGCAGTATCCAATTCACTGATGATGTGCCTTTCTCCGAGGAGATCTTCGCCCGCTTGACCGACACGTATCGCAGAATCCGAAATACCCTGCGCATCCTGCTGGCCAATCTGTCCGGCTACGATTCCTCGGCTTCAGCAGTGGAACCAACCATGATCGATCGCTGGATCCTTGCCCGACTTCAGGAGACCGTGAACACATGCCGCAAGGCCTATGAGGAGCTTGCTTTTCAGAAGGTCTATCAGGCGGTCAATCAGTTTTGTGCCGTCGAACTCAGTAGTATCTATGTCGATGTCACCAAGGATCGTCTTTACTGCGATCCGACCCTTTCCCCAAGACGCCGAGCAACTCAGGCCACGATGGCCAAGGTTTTTGGAGACCTCGTCCGTTTGCTAGCACCCATTCTCGTCTTCACGGCAGATGAGGCTTGGGGACATCAGAATCCCGGAAGTTCGGTGCACTTGGAACTTTTCCCCGAGGAAAAGACCCCCGATGCCGAGATTCTGGCACGATTTGAGGTGCTCCAGGATCTCCGGAATGAGGTGGCTCAGGTTTTGGAAAAAGCGCAGAGAGACGGAATCGTTGCGAAAGCGCTCGAGGCCTCGGTTCTGGTCTCCACGGAAGAACCCGCGCTGCTGGCTGCCGCCATGGAGGTAGGGGCTGAAATTGAGGAATTCCTGATTCTAAGCAATCTGACAATCGTTCAAGGTGCGCGGGGAATCTCCGTTACAAAGACGGAAAGTGAGAAGTGCGAGAGATGCTGGAGGCATCGTCCCGAGGTCGGCTCCCATGCGGAACATCCTACTCTTTGCGGACGATGTGTGGATGCCGTGGGGGCGTCTGGGATTGGCCTTTCCTGATCCGAATCATGAACCTGATCGCTGCGGGGTTTTCCATTCTTCTTCTCGTCGTCCTTGATCAGGGATCCAAACTCCTGATTCAGAATTCGATTCCGTTTCAAAACTCCATTTCTGTCATCCCAGGATTTTTTAATCTGACCCACCTTCACAATACGGGGGCTGCATTTGGCATGTTGAATGACAGTAACCTCTTTTTTGTGATTCTGGCCTCGCTAGCCTTTGTCGCCCTGATCCTGTTGCGTCAACACTTCACGGGAAAGTTGATGGGTGCAGGTTGGATCCTTCTCCTTGCGGGTATCATCGGCAATATCACCGACCGTCTGAGATTGGGGCATGTCGTTGATTTTCTTGATTTTCAGTTCGGGGGCTATCACTGGCCTTCATTCAATGTCGCTGATTCTTGCATCTGCATTGCGGCCGGATTGTTTCTCTTGAGTAGTTTTCAGTGCCAGCCTAAATCAACCCAACCATGAGCTTAAAGAACCCTGTCAGTCCCCGCGAGAGTTACCACGGACTCGTCTACTTCCCAAGGATGATTGATAAGATCCGCCTCCATGCTGTCGGTGAGTTGGCTGAGGACTGTGTTCCCAATCTCGGGAAGGCCTTCGATGATCGTTGCTGTAAGTTTCTGGAAATTGACTATACCGGTCTCGCTTCCGCCGTTGGTTCGTCCTTATCTACTGAGGAGGCTTGGAACTGGTCGATTCAACATGGCAAGGCTCCTTCCGAGGAGCAAATCGAGATCTGGAACGACTTTATGAGCAAGCGTGGATGGCACGACGAGGCCTCGGAAATCCTGATCCGCCGCAAAAAGGAGAGTGGGTTTGAAGACCGTGATGAGATCCAGACGATGTTCGATTACATCGATGCCGATGAAGGGCGTCCAGTCCGACCTTTTAGTGCTTCCTAAGAGTTCAGGAAGCGATCGTGGCGCCGATTTTCACGGTAACTTGCCAGTGGGCTATTTTCCCATTTTCCAGATGAGCTCGGGTTTCCACAACTTCGAGCCAGCGTAGGTTCTCCTCGGTTGTGGCTGCTTGGGCTACGGCATTCTGCACCGCAGCCTCGATGCTCTTTGTGGAGGATCCGACAAGTTCGATCTTTTTATAGGTGTGATTGCTCATAAGGAACTTATCGGGCGGGAACGGTCTTTTGTCCAACTTTCACGGTTTATGGACTATTGGCTACGATGCGTACCAGCAGTTGGGTCAGGAGTGTCTCTTCCGATCCATATCCGCTCAGAAGTTTCTGATTGGTATCGCGACAGGCGAGGAATGCGCAGACAAGATGCTCCCTTTCGAAAAGTCTCGAATTCATCGCCGCTAATCCGATGCTGTAGTAATTGATGCTTCCATCCTTCTTCCTCGGAAGGTGAGCCGTCTGTTTTGAGGAAAGGCGGTTGAGTTCGGAGGTGAAGTAATTCGCCTGGGCCGGGGGTTTTAGTCGGTGCCGTTCCATCAAATCCTTAGCAATCAAAAGGTTTCTCACAGTAGGCACGATTGCGGCCAGCAGGATGCCAATCGCGTTTTCACCCTGCCTTCGGAGTTGTGCGAGGGTATCCAGACAGAGGGGAAGATTCCTCTTATTGATGGCATTGCTGAGGTCGAAGATGCCTCCCGATCTGGTAAAAGGGACCAGGTCCCGCACGAGTTGTTCGGAAATAACGATGCCCTCACCTGACGAGGTGACTAACTTTGCCAACTCGGCATCGAGTTGCCCCGTATTTGCCCCCACACGTGTTGTGAGGACGACCGCCGCCTGTTCGTCGATCTTGACGCATCTCTCCCTGCAACGTCGGATCACCCAGTCGATCAGGTCATCCTCGGTGCCGTTAAAACCGAAATCCGGCTTGTCGCAGAGAGTCGTGTTGGCCAGGGAACAGAGTGATTTGTAGAAAGATTTCCGCTTGTCAGGTTCCGGGGCGCTGACCAATAACGTGATCCCCTCGGGAAGTCCCTCTTCGAGAACCTTGAGCAATTTTTCCAGCGCCGCTTGGACAAATTCGGATCGTCCTTGAACGGAGTCCTTCAAAAAGGTTACGCCCTTCATCCAGACCAGCTTTCCTCCACCGAAGAAGGGGAGTGTGAGCACAGCCTGAAGGGTGCTCTCCACCATGTCCACGGAACAGTCAACCGAATCTGCGGGAGCCTCGATGATCTCCAATCCAAACTCACCGGCGTCAATTGGTGCCAATTCTGCCGCCAGTCCTTTAGCTTTGATGCGCACCTCCGCCTCATCACTCCCGGTCACAAAGTGAAGGTTGGGGTTTTTGGCTGCGGCTGAGGCTTTGCGAGTGGCCATGATGAAGAAAGTATGAAGGAAAAATTCTGAATTATGAAGGATGAACCAAGGCCGAGGGAACGGGCGCCGTAGACAGAAAAAAAGTAGCAACCTGGAGAGTGACTCTCCGTGCAGAGGCTGGGCGCGATGAATTGAATAAGAGGGAAATCTACCGCTTCCATCCCTTCTTGGCCTTGGAAGTCTTATCCTTTGATTTGGAACGATTGGTCATCGATGTCGTGACGGCACCTCCGCTTTTGAGTTCCATGATCTGATCTCGGAGCAAGGCCGCCCTTTCATACTCCATTTTACCCGAAGACTCTTTCATCTCCTCTTCCAATTCCCTGATCAGAGCGGAGATGTCCAGAGGCTGTTCCTGAATCCGCGCTGATTCGGCCGCCTCTCCCTCCAGGATCACGCGAAGGCTTTCCTGAACCGGACGCTTCACGCTATGAGGGGTAATGCCATTCTTGCGGTTATGATCCATCTGACGTCGCCGTCGATCTTCGGTGACATCGAGAAGATCGCGGATACTCCCCGTGATTTTATCCGCGAAAAGAACGACTTCTCCGTTGACGTGTCGGGCGGCTCGTCCGGCTGTCTGAATGAGGGAAGTCCGGCTGCGGAGGAAGCCCTCCTTGTCGGCATCGAGCACGCAGACAAGGCTCACTTCGGGAAGATCAAGGCCCTCGCGCAGGAGATTGATTCCGATCAGGATGTCAAATTCTCCGGCTCTAAGAGATCGCAGGATCTCGACACGTTCTATGGTGTCGATGTCACTGTGGAGATATCGGACCTTCAGGCCGACATCTTTGAGATAGTCCGTAAGGTCTTCAGCAGTGCGTTTTGTGAGAGTGGTGATCAGGACGCGTTCCCCCGCTTCCACCCTGCCGCGACACAGTCCGATCGTCTCATCGATCTGTCCATTGAGGGGACGTATCATGATGCGGGGATCGAGCAGGCCCGTTGGACGTATAATCTGCTCCACGATGAGCTGCGATCCCGGTGTAACCGTATCGAGCTCCTCGTCCGCCTTGTTCGGTCTGATGTCGCTAAGTGGGAGGGGAGTAGGCGGAAGCGAGGCTATGTCGATGAACCCGGAGTTTCCGACCAGGCTGTTCCTCAGTTCGAGAGTGGCGGGCGTGGCGCTTATGTAGAGCCCTTGACGAGTGACATCCATGAATTCCGTGAAGTTCAGGGGTCGGTTATCGAGTGCACTTGGCAGGCGGAATCCATAGTCAACAAGGGTCATCTTCCGAGCGCGATCGCCCGCATACATGCCTCCGATCTGAGGAAGGGTAGCATGGGATTCATCCACCATGAGGAGTGTGTCCTCGGGAAGGAAATCCATGAGGGTGTATGGACGTGTTCCCGGTTCACGACCTGTCAGGTGTCGCGAGTAGTTCTCAATGCCGTTGCAATATCCCATCTCCTGCATCATCTCGAGATCATACTCGGTCCTCATTTTCAGGCGCTGGGCCTCGAGGTATTTGCCGTTTTCCTCGAACCAAGCCACGCGCTCGATCATCTCGGCTTTGATCTTGTGCATGGCGCTCTGCATTTTTTCCTTTGGAGTTACGAACTGTTTTGCCGGGAAAAGGGTAAGATGGGTGAGTTCTCCCCGGGATTTACCCGTGAGCGGGTCGAACAGGGCCATGCGGTCGATTTCATCACCGAAGAATTCAATGCGCACGGCTTCCTCGTCGTTCTGGGCTGGGAAGACCTCGACCACATCTCCGCGGACGCGGAACTTCCCGCGTGCAAACTCGATTTCATTACGCTCATAAAGCATCTCGACAAAGCGTCTGAGAACCTCCTCCCTACTGATGAGGTCTCCCTTCTTGAGAGTAATGACCATCTGCAGGAAATCTTCCGGAGATGCCAGTCCGTAGATGCAGGAGACGCTTGAGACCACGATCACGTCACGCCGGGTCAGCAGGGAACTCGTGGTGGAGAGCCGTAGTCGCTCGATCTCTTCGTTGATCGAACTGTCCTTCTCGATATAGGTGTCCGAGCGCGGGATGTAGGCCTCCGGTTGGTAGTAGTCAAAGTAGCTGACGAAGTATTCAACGGCGTTGTTGGGGAAGAACTGCTTGAACTCCGAGTAGAGTTGAGCCGCCAGCGTCTTATTGTGCGACATGATCAATGTCGGGCGATTCAGATTCTGGATAATGTTGGCGGCCGTGAAGGTCTTTCCGGATCCCGTCACCCCGAGAAGGGTCTGATGCCGGTTGCCCACTCTGATCGAACGGGTTAGTTTCTCGATCGCTTGGGCCTGATCCCCCTGAGGTTTGTAGTCAGAGCGAAGATCGAAGGGCATTGGGGGAAAGGATGAAAGATGAAATCAGAAGGATCAAAACGGACAAACCTCCAGTATCCATTGAAATGAGGATTGCTGCAACCGATGGGAATTAAAAATGGGTGACTCCTTCCCATTCGATTCTGGCGAAGGAGTCACCTGCATAGTAGAGTGCTCAGATGAATAAGCGACTGCTCGATCCAGCTCTTCTGCCAATTCTCGCTAAGGTAGAGGCTGGTGAACGCCTTGGAAGGGAGGAAGGAATCGATCTTTTTGCCTCCCGTGATCTAAACGGGCTTGGATACATGGCGAATATCGTTCGCGAGCGGAAGAACGGTAATGTGGCCACCTACGTTTTCAACCGCTATGTGAATTATTCCAACATTTGCATCCTGAACTGCCAGTTCTGTGCTTTCAGTGCCAAAAAACGGGACGAACATGCTTTTGAGATGGCTATTCCTGAAGTCGCGGCCAAGACCAAGGAGGCGTGGGAGAGGGGAGCCACGGAGATCCATATGGTGGGCGGGCTTCATCCAACGCTTCCCTCCTCGTGGTATCTTGATCTCCTCAAGGCGATGAAAGAAGCAGCCCCCGGTATTCATCTGAAAGCTTTCACCGCGATCGAGATCCGCCACCTTGCCGATCGCGTCTTCAAGAAGCCACTCAGGGAAACACTGGAGATTCTTCGTGAAGCCGGTCTTAATGCCCTCACGGGTGGAGGAGCGGAAATATTTGATCAGGGAGTTCGTGATACGATCTGCCGAGGCAAGGAGACTGGGGAAGAGTGGCTTGAGGTGCATCGCACGTGGCACCGGATGGGCCAGAGAAGCACTGCTACCATGCTCTACGGCCATGTCGAGACTGCGGCCCAACGGATCGATCACCTGCTCCTCCTTCGCGGACTCCAGGACGAGACCCATGGATTCACCGGTTTTATACCCTTTGCCTTTGTTCCGGAGACTACGGAATTAGCCCATATCCGCCCCGCCTGCTCAACGGATGAACTGAAGAATCTGGCCATCTCCCGCTTGATGCTCGATAATTTTGACCATATTACCGGCTACTGGATCAGCCTAGGGCTACCTCTGGCATCCATCGCACTGAATTATGGGGTGGATGATCTCCACGGGACAATCCAAGAGGAGAAAATCTTCCACATGGCTGGTGCCAAGACACCCCAGCAACAAACAATTTCAGCAATGGAGAGGGCCATCCGCGAAGCGGGCAGGGAACCAATGCAGAGGAATACCTTCTACGAGCGTATTGAGTCGACCGGTTCACGAAAGCAGGTTTCTGAAGCGGTTCCAGCGTGATGACCCCGATTCCGAGGATCGGATGCGTTCCCTACTTGAACGCTCGACCGCTTCTTGAGGGGCTTGAAGAACTTAATCTGCCAGTTCTAAAACTTGTTCCTTCCAAGTTATATGATGCGTATAAATCGAGCAAGTTAGATGCTGCATTACTCTCCTCAATCGATGTTATTAATTCGCCTTCTCCATGCGTTGTCGATGGAGTTTCCATCTCGTCGAAGGGGGATGTTCATAGTGTGGTATTGGCTTATATGGGGGATCTTCAAAAAATAAAAAAAGTCTCTTTTGATCCCTCTTCACACACTTCCAATGCTCTCTTGCGAATTGTTCTTGAACAATTCCTCCAAATTTATCCGGAATATGTCCAAAATACTGAAGAAATATCTAATAAATCTGCTCGATTGATGATTGGGGATCCGGCTCTTGCCTACAGGAAGGAAACTATGGGTTCAGATATCCGATTTCTGGATTTAGGTGGCGAGTGGTTTAGGAAAACAGGATTGCCGTTTGTCTTTGCTTTGTGGTTACTTAAATCAGATCTTACTAAAAAAAAGGAATTATCAAAACTGCTCAGAAATGCAAAGTCCCGAGGTCTCCTGGAACGTCAGGCCATTGCGTTGCTTGAGCCGGATCCCGAGTTTGCACTCCATTATTTGAGAGACTTTATTCATTTTAATCTCGGGGAGGAAGAGAAGCGGGGTCTTAAACTCTTCGGTGAGTATCTTAGAATACTTGAAATATCGATCGATCATAACCATGAGATTCGTTATTTTTAAATATGATTATCTTTTTTAGATTTCATGAGGTTTCTTTCTAAAACTATGTCTCTTTTTAACCTTCCGAACGATATCAATTGGCTTGAGAAAGCGAATGAAGTTGAAGGATAAGAAACGTTGCCTATGAGCGGATTGCAGAATTCAGAGAAACGATCCTCTTTCCTTCGTGGACTTGGCATTCGTGATGCCATTGGAGTCAGCGTTGCCGGTATGGGCCCGACTTTGGCGATGAACCTGAATCCCCAGGAACCATCTCAGCATGTTGGGCGCATGATCCCGCTTATCTTTCTCCTCAGCGCCTTTCTGGTCCTCATGGTGGCATGGTGCTTTGCCCGCCTCTCCAGGATTTATCCTAATGCAGGTTCGGCTTTCGGTTTTGTCTCTGCGGTGATGGGTCCAGGTTCAGGAATTGTTGCGGGCTGGGCCATGCTCGGAGCCTACCTCAGCTTTGGAATGGTGGGAATTTCGGGGTTCGGTCTTTTCCGAAGTGATCTGGCTGCAAAATTTCATCCGGCTCATCATCCCTCGATTTTCTATTTTACGATTGTTGGTGCTGTGCTGGTAGGAGTTCTGGCAATCACGGCCGCCCGTCTCGCGGCTGTTGCCCTAATCATGCTGGAGGGATTGGCGGTTGCAGTGATGGTTGTTCTCTCCGGTGCGGTGATCTGGCAAGTCTTTCACGGGCATGGTCCTCAAGTTGATCCGCCGCTTGTCGATCTCTTTATTCCAACTTCCGGAATTGCGCCCTCCTCGATTGCCCTAGCCTTGTCGTTCGGGTTCCTCTCCTTCGCTGGATTCGAGGAGGTAGCCACAATGGCCGAGGAGGTAAAAAGACCGACGTTCACAATTCCGAGGGTGCTGCTGGGGACCGTGATTGGGGGTGGGCTTGTCTATACATTGGTCACGACGGCCCAAGTGCTAGGCTTCGGAACAAGCCGGGAAGGAATGGCGCAATTTTCAGCATCACATTCCTTGCTCGGGGATCTTGGCGGGATTTATTTCGGTGGATGGTGTGGTGATCTTCTTGATATCCTAGCCACTTTTTCAGCACTCGGTTGCGGATTGGCTTCCGTGATGGGCGCATCAAGGGTGCTTTTCGCCATGATGCGGGAATTGGCTCCAAAAAGTCGTTTGGCCAGACTCTCCGAAGCGGGTTCCTCCCCCGTTCTTGCATCTATGAGTGTGATCGGAGCGGTCTTTGCTGGTTATGCCATGATGAGATTGGTCTTTCATGGAGGTGGTTCCGATCCCTTCTTTTGGGCCTCGACTCTTGGCGTTCTTGCCCTGCTTGTTGCCTATTTTCTCGTAGCGATCAGCGCGGGGATCTCCACGTGGCAAGAATCTAAGAGAACGCAACGCTGGTTGATGCTGATTCCAGCGATCGCCGCCATGGCCATAGGCTACACCGTATGGGTGAATATCTACCCTGTCCAAAAGGGCGCCTCAGGGATCATTCCTCGGATCGTGTTGGGATGGTGTCTGGTTCCCGTGATCTGGATGGTGATTCGAGCCAGATCCAGGAAGTGACTCTTGTCAGGATCGAGTCTCTTTCCTAGCCACGCGGTTGTAACATCTGTTAATTAGAATCCTGTGAAGATTTTTAACCTCCCCATGTTGCTTCCGATGATGGCGGGACTGACTTTCATGCCGCTCTCCTCTTGCAAGAAAGCCCCGAGTCCCCCTGTCACTCGACCTCCCGTTCCTGTGACTCTTGGGACGGTCATCCAGAAGGATATGCCCCATCACAAAGAGTGGATCGGCAACCTTCAGGGGACTGTCACATCTATGGTGAAGCCGAATGTCTCGGGTAATATCATTCAACGCTACTATTCCGAGGGAACGGTGGTCAAACAGGGTGAACCTCTCTTTCAAATTGATCCTGCCCCCTTTCAGGCCTCGCTGGACAAGGCCAATGCCGATCTGGCAACCGCTCTGGCCACGCAGACCAAAGTGCAGCAGGATTTTGTCCGAGCCCAAAACCTCTTGGCGGGTAAGGTGATTAGTGTTCAGGAGTTTCAAAATCAACAGCAGAACTATCAGGCCACTGTCGGCCAAGTTGCTGCGGCACAAGCTGCAGTCCAATCCGCGCAAGTGAATCTGGATTTCTCCAAGATTGTTTCCCCGATTGATGGCATGGCGGGCCTTGCAAACTATGAGGTCGGCACCTATGTGAGTGCCCAGTTGACACAACCCCTCACGACCGTCATTGCCATTGACCCGATCAAGGTGGTCTTTCAGGTAGGACAGGACGATTTCCTCGGTCTGATCAAGAAAAGCCTCAATGATCCCTCCAAAGCGCAACAAAACGAACGTGAAGACGATGCGGTGGGCATGCAGATGGTGCTCTCTGACGGTACCGTTTATCCTCAAAAAGGAGTTTTTCGCGCCGCCAACAATCAGATCAGCACACAGACTGGGTCCATTACCGTGGAGGGACTCTTTCCAAATCCTGGAACCTTGTTACGCCCCGGGCTTTTCGCTCGGGTAAAAGCCACGTTAGGAGTCCAGAAGAATGCTCTCGTCGTCCCGATCAATTCGCTGATCACGATTCAAAACATCCAACAACTCGCCGTTGTGGGGCCCGATAACAAGGTGACGATCAGGAATGTGAACATCGGAGAAACCACGCGCGAGGAGGCAGTGGTCCTCTCGGGTGTCGAAGCGGGAGACCGGATCGTCGTGCAAGGAATTCAAAAAGTCATCGATGGATGCACCGTGATGCCTCTTCCCGCTCCCCCTGCTTCCTCCGGAGGAGTTCACACGGATGGAGGTGGTATTGAAGGGCCGCTTCCGGCGTCATCTCCAGCCAAGTCCTGACGACTTCCCGGAGTCTCACAGGATACTGTCATGGCTAAATTTTTCATCAACCGGCCCATTGTGGCGATGGTGATCGCGATCATCACCGTGATCCTGGGAGTCGTCTGCCTGTTGGGACTTCCAGTCTCCCAGTTCCCAAACATCGTTCCTCCCCAGATCCAAGTTCAGGCCACCTATCCGGGTGCTGATGCGATGACGGTTCAACAATCCGTGGCGACGCCGATCGAACAGCAGGTCAACGGTGTCGACAGCATGCAGTACATGTATTCGTTGAACTCGAGTTCTGGACAGTCTCAGCTCAATGTTATCTTTGCCAACAATACGGTTCCCGTCACCGATCAGATCCTTACCCAGATGCGTCAGACCCAGGCGCAATCCCAACTTCCCCAGCAGGTTGTCAAACAGGGGATCAATGTCGTCAAGACCGCCCCTTCACCGCTCATCTGCTTCGCCCTTTATACGGATGACGACCGTTATGATGCCGTCTTCCTGGCAAACTACGCCTATGTCAATATCGTCAACCCGTTGACCCGACTCACCGGTATTGCGAGTGTCACCATCTTTGGGGCGGGTCAGTATGCCATGAGGATGTGGCTGGACCCTGCAAAACTTGCCAATTTTAACATCACGACCCAAGAGGTCTATGATGCCGTCAATCAGCAAAATACGGTGAATCCCGCCGGACAGACCGGTGCCGAACCCGTTCCTCCTGGTCAACAAATGACCTTCACTGTGAGGGCTCCCGGCCGCCTGATTACGGAAAAACAATTTGAAGAAATCATTGTGAGGGCGGATAAGGATGGATCCATTGTCAGGGTCAAGGACGTGGCGCGTGTCGAATTGGGAGCCCAGACCTACAACCTTGCCGGGCGATATAACGGCCATCCTGCGGCCATTGTTGCCGTCTACCAGCTACCCGGCAGCAATGCCCTGACCGTGGCCGAGAATGCCCGCAGACTAATGGCTGAGTCTGCTGGAAGCTTCCCTGCGGGCTTAAAATACGAATGCGCCCTCGACACGACTCTGGCGGTGACAGCCAGCATGCATGACATCCTGAAGACCCTTGTCGAGGCGATGATCCTTGTTCTCATCGTTGTCTTCCTCTTCCTTCAGAACTGGAGAGCAACCTTGATTCCGGCCCTGGCTGTTCCCGTATCGTTGATCGGAACCTTTGCGCTCTTTCCGCTCTTCGGCTTCTCGCTCAATACCCTGTCGCTCTTCGGGCTTGTTCTAGCGATCGGATTAGTCGTGGACGATGCCATCGTGGTGGTGGAAGCCATTGAACATCACATCGAGGAGGGACTCTCTCCCAAAGAGGCCTCAATCAAGGCCATGGAGCAGGTAACGGGGCCCTTGATCGCCACGGCTTTGATTCTGTCGTCGGTTTTCATCCCCACGGTCTTTCTGCCGGGTATCACGGGGGGGCTCTACCAGCAGTTTGCCCTGACCATCTCGATCTCCGTCATTATTTCGACGTTCAATGCGATGAGTCTCAGTCCTGCTCTGGGTTCGATGTTATTGCGACCCCGCACCGAGGTGAGGGGGCCATTGGGCGCTTTCTACAAGGGATTCAATACGATCTTTGATGCCGGTCGTGGCGGATATCTGGGAATCTGTTCCTTTTTACTCCGCAAAAGTTTCATAGCGGGGGTTTTGCTTATCGGGATGGTTGCCTTATCCGGTTTCTTGGGCTCCAAACTGCCGGGTTCCTTTGTTCCGGAGGAGGACAACGGTTATCTCTATGCTTTTTCCCAGCTTCCTAATGCCTCCTCTCAGCAGAGGACCGACGCGGTTTCCCATCAAGTGTCCGACATCGTCTCCAAGATTCCTGGGGTCGACCATGTGACCACCATTGTGGGCTTTAATCTGTTGAGCGGCGTCCAGACGACCTATAGTGCCTTTTACTTCATCACGCTCAAACCTTGGGATGAACGCAAAGCGCCCGGTCAGGATGCGTTCGCCCTTCTGCAGACCATTAATAAGAAGATAGCGCCCGTTCCCGGAGCCATTAACTTCTGCTTTCCTCCACCTGCAATCCCCGGGATTGGCACCTCCGGTGGAACCACTTTTATTCTGGAGGACCGATTGGGTATCGATCCCACGTTCCTGGAGAAAAACTTTGCCCTGTTCATGGGAGCGATCAAGAAACGTCCCGAGATAGGCTCTGTCACCTCGACTTATCTTCCTTCGGTGCCACAGGTTTCGATGGTCGTCGATCCTGCTCTTTGCCTGATGCTGGGAGTGGATCTTAATGATGCCTACCGGACCCTTCAGTGTTTCCTGGGAGGCATTCCCGTCAATTACTTCAACAGATTCAACCTTCAGTATTACGCCTACATCCAAGCCGAGGGGTCCAGTCGTACCGATCCGAAAAACGCCTCGCTCTTCTATGTGCGCAACAAGAAAGGAGAAGCCGTCCCACTCTCAAGTATCCTGACGGTCCATCCCATTCAGGGCCCCGAATTCACCATGCGCTTCAATATGTTCAACTGTGCTCAGATCAATATCAACGGTGCTCCTGGAGTCAGCACGGCTCAGGTGATGAAGGCACTTGAGGAGACCTTCAAGTCCACGATGCCACCGGGAATGGGGTTTGATTATTTCGGAATGTCCTTCGAGGAGAAACAGGCTGCGGAGGGAATACCCCCGACCGCCATCTTTGCACTTTCCCTTCTCTTTGTGTTCCTGATTCTGGCGGCCCAGTATGAGAGTTGGTCCCTGCCGTTCAGTGTCCTGCTCTGCACACCTGTCGCCGTGTTCGGAGCCGTGGTTGCCCTCTTCACAAGGCACATGGACAATGATGTCTACGCACAGATCGGTCTGATCATGCTGATTGGTCTCGCCGCAAAGAATGCGATCCTCATTGTCGAGTTTGCCAAGGACGAGGTGGAGAAGGGACGACCTGTTTTTGATGCGGCACTCGATGCTGCAAAACTCCGTCTGCGTCCCATCCTGATGACTGCATTCGCCTTCATCTTGGGATGTGTCCCTCTTGCCATCGCCACCGGTTCCGGTGCTGTGTCGAGGCGCATTCTGGGTTCAACCGTTGTTGGCGGGATGATGGCCTCCACATTCATTGCCATTTTTGTGATACCGGTTTGCTTCGCGTGGTTTGAGAAAAAGAAGAAGGGTGAGGCGGAAGTGTGAGGATCATTCATCGTCTAAAGAGCCACATTCTGGTGAATCGGCGTGCATCATGAATTTATTCCGTGTTATCCGTCTTCCGTGAAAATCGTCGTAGCTTACTCAGGAGGGCTTGATACCTCCGTAATCCTGAACTGGATCAAGGAAACATACTCAGCGGAGGTCATCGCGTTTTGCGCGGATATCGGACAAGAGGAGGAACTCAAAGGCCTGAAGCCCAAAGCACTTAGAACAGGTGCCTCCAAGTGTTATGTCGATGATCTCCAGTCGGAATTTGCCAAAGACTTCATTTTTCCGATGATCCAGTCGGGAGCTCTTTACGAAGGGGAGTATTTTCTCGGGACAAGCATCGCCCGGCCACTGATTGCGAAACGAATGGTCGAGATTGCCAAAGCCGAGGGTGCCGATGCTTTCGCTCACGGTGCAACGGGCAAAGGAAACGATCAGGTGCGCTTCGAACTGACTGCGGCGGCCCTCTCTCCTGACCTTGAGGTCATTGCGCCCTGGCGTGAAGAGAGTTTCCGGAAGGAGTTTCCAGGACGTGCGGAGATGATTGAATACTGCCGTGTCCATAAAGTGCCCGTTGAGGCGAGTGCTAAGAAGCCCTATTCCATGGACCGAAATCTGCTCCATATCAGTTATGAGAGCGGGATCCTCGAGGATCCTTGGTTTGATGCCTTTGCACCCGCAAACAGCAGCATGTTTAAACTTTCAGTCAGTCCGGAGGATGCCCCTGACAAGCCGGAACTCATCACTTTGGATTTCCTTCAAGGCAACTGTGTTGCTGTGAATGGGAAACAACTCGATCCGCTTGGTGTGATGAAGACGCTCAATAAAATCGGTGGACGTCACGGGGTCGGTCGTGTCGACATGGTTGAGAACCGCTTTGTCGGAATGAAGAGCCGCGGTGTCTACGAGACCCCGGGTGGTTCCATTCTCCATTTTGCCCATCGTCAGATGGAGTCCCTCACCATGGATCGCGAGGTGATGCACCTGCGTGATGGTCTGATTCCCACCTACAGCACGCTTGTTTACAACGGCTTCTGGTTTGCCCCGGAGCGACTTGCTCTTCAGGCGCTTGTTTCGGAATCCCAGAAAAACGTGACTGGCACGGTGAGAATCCGTCTTTACAAGGGGAACATTCTGGCCGCAGGCCGCAGGAGTCCCGTCAGTCTTTACCGCCCGGATATCGCAACGATGGAGGCAGATCCCACCCAAGCCTATAATCAGGGAGATGCCACCGGATTCATTCGACTCAATGCGCTGAGATTGAAGGTTGCGGCGAAGGTGGAAGCCGGAACATTGAAGAAGGCTTCTCCCAAAACCAAAAAGAAGAAATAAGGAAGTCTCCCGCAGGAGCTTCAAGGGATGCGAATGCGACTCCTTTTACTGGCTATCGTCTGGAAAAGCCCTGATGAGGTGCTTAATGGATAAAGCCCCAGCGTTCGGAAAACGGCCAGTAGACAAAAAAACCTCTTCCGATCACGTTGTGCTCGGGAACGATCCCCCAGAAGCGACTGTCGCTTGAGTTGTAGCTGTTGTCACCGAGAGCAAAGAAGGAGTGACCCGGAACGGTGAAGGTTTCTCCGGGGGTGGTGAGGTATTCGGCAGCGCTGGGATTCGAGTATCCCCTGTAGCCGTTTTCACAACTCATCACGCGTTGAAAAGCTGGGTTTCGAGCCTCCCTATCATTGATGAAGAGTTTGGGAGAATTAATTCGAAGGGAGTCACCGGAAATTCCAGCCAAGCGCTTAATGTAAAATTGTGATCCAAGTGCCGGATCGAGATTCATCTCAATGCGTTGTATTCCCGTTGTCTTGAAGACGAAGACATCGGCGTGATCGGGATTCCTGAATTGAAAAGTCATCCGGTCCACAAAGACCTGATCCCCCGCCTGCACGTATCCGTGGATAATGCTCTCCCCCTGCTCATAGATTCTTCCCGGACGCACGCCGAAATCCCTCGCGACGACATCCTTAGGGGCGAAGACCGAGTGATTCCCTGCCGAGGTTACGACCTCAGTGAAGGTGAAGAAATTCAACATCGTTCTTTCGTTGAGTCCAAGAACCTGCTCCTGGACAGGAGCCTTGATGTCAAGATGACTCCTGCCAAGTTTGATGAAATCTATAGCCCTTGTTACCGCTCCGGGAAGTGGTGCACTCGAGGGGTGCCCGGTCATTCCGTAAAGCGTTGGTTGCATCGATCCGGTCGGGATTTTGAAGGGTTTCAAAAAATAGGCCTGAAATCCTATTGCCAAAGCGATGGCGACGACAATCGCCTCGATGTTTTCAGACCAAACTGCATGTGGGCGTACAGATATGGCCGAGGAAAACTCTTTTTCTACCTGGGCCGATACCATCCTGATGGGTTCCCTGTTCTTGTCCTTGATGGCCCCTTTCAACTCTCTCAACAGATTTTCCAAAGACGTGCGTTTTTTTTCCGAGAGTAAATCTCGATGATGATGCAGGACTTTGGATGCTCCCTGCTCAAGGTTAAGGGCTTCCTTCAGGTAGCCAGGTGTGAAAAATCCCATAAGTTGAATTCCTAAAAAAGTTGGACCCCGTAGAGGATAGGGAATAGCTCCTTGTTGGCAACTCTTGGAACTGCAGGACAAGGCTTGTCCTTATGGAGAGTTTAGGCCATGGTGAAAAGTTCCTGATTCCTTATACTAGATCCTATGAATACCCGTTACATCGAAGAGGCCGCCAAAGTGGTCACCAACAAGCAGCAACTCGTCAATATGGTCAGCAAGCGGGTTCGCGAACTGAATGCCGGAAGCCGTCCCATGGTAGAGACGGATCTCAGCATGGGTCTTGCCGATGTTGCCCTTGCTGAAATTGCGGCCGGAAAACTCGGTTCGGAAGTTTTCCCTGTGATCGAAGGGGAAGAATTCAAGATTGCCTGATTAGAAGGGGCTGTCCGGAATATCCGGATTGCTGACTCCGGAACGTTGCAATGGGTTCGGACATCGTCACTAACCGGAAAGCCTTCAGGGATTATGAAATCCTTGAAAAGTTCGAGGCAGGGGTCTCCCTGCTTGGAACCGAGGTGAAATCGTTGAGATCGGGTAGGGTGGATCTTCTCGGATCCTACGCTAAGGTCGAGAAAGGGGGAGTTGTGCTTTTTGATGCGACCATTCAGGTTTACGAAAAAGCCAGCCACGAGACCCATGACCCGAAGCGACCACGACCATTGCTCCTAAATCGTATAGAGATTGAGCGCCTTGCGGAGCAGACTCTCAGGAAGGGATTGGCTATTCCTGTGCTTCGGATGTATTGGAAAAAGGGACGAGTCAAAGTGGAACTTGGTCTTGGGAGAGGTAAGCATGCAGCGGATCAGCGTCAGGATCTTAAGAAAAAAGCCGAACAGCGTGACACGGATCGGGAAATCGTCCGCTTCAGACAGGGGAATCGGTAAACCCCCGAAACCTTTTTAAAATTCTCTGCTGATGCGGTTTGAATTTCCTTATTGCGACGTTTGCATGACGGAATCACCCTTTGAAATATGAAGCCGATCGATGCACCCCAACTGCTCCAGCTGGAGAGTGTCTTTCCATCAGAGGAGGATTTCATCATTGAGGCGGCCAGATACCCCGTGGTTCCGGTGTGGATGGAATTCGTTGCTGACAGTGAAACTCCCTTGTCTCTTCTTGCCAAACTTGGCGATAAGGAACCTTCGTTCCTGCTTGAATCAGCTGAACAGAGCGACCTAGTGGGCCGGTATTCATTTGTTGGTTCTGGAGCGAGGATTGTGATCCAGTCCCGAGGCAAGGAGATCACCCAATGCGACCGGAACGGTCTCACGAAATCCTGGAAGGCCGATGATCCTCTCAAAGAACTGCAGAATCTTATGGAGGGATACCGGTGCAGGGTTCACCCGGAGCTGCCGGGATTCACGGGAGGAGTTGTTGGATATTTAGGATATGATGCCGTGAGGAGTTTTGAATCCTCCGTGCCACCCGCCCCAATCGATGACCTCAAACTTCCCGAGATGCTCTTTATGGTAGCGGACACCGTGGTCATTTTCGATCACAAGCGCCGCAGCATCAAGATCGTCGCCAGTGCTTTTCCCGGAGAACTTGGGCCCGAAAGTTCCAGGACCGAGGCGATCGAAAGAATCAGGGACCTGATTGTCCGGATCACTTCCCCGTTCTGCCTCTTGCCGTTCGCCCCAATGGCAAACCCACCACTCCTTCCTGTTACAAGTAACATGAGTCGGGAAACTTTTGAAAATGCCGTGACAGCTTCCAAAGAGTTCATCCGAGCGGGCGATATCTTTCAGATTGTGCTCTCCCAGCGTTTCTCCATCCCCTATGAGGGTGGTCCTGTCCATCTCTATCGAGCCCTGCGTTTCATCAACCCATCTCCCTATATGTTTTGCCTCCGTCTCCCCGGAGGATTCTCCCTTGTTGGGAGTTCTCCGGAGGTGCACGTCAAAGTACTCGACGGGACAGTCTCTATAAGACCGATCGCAGGAACACGCGTGCGCGGAAAAACTCCCGATGAAGACGAGACCCTTCGCCAGGATCTTCTGAACGATCCCAAGGAACGTGCAGAACACCTCATGCTTGTCGATCTGGCGCGCAATGACATCGGGCGCATTTCGACCTTCGGAAGTGTCCGACTCACCGACTTCATGACTGTCGAGCGCTATAGCCATGTCATGCACATCGTTTCCAATGTCGTCGGGGAACTTTCCGGCGACCATTCCTCCCTTGATGTGCTTCGCGCAACGTTTCCAGCAGGAACGGTTAGCGGTTCTCCCAAGGTCAGGGCGATGCAGATCATCAGTTCATTCGAGCCGACATCGCGGGGGGCTTACGCTGGTGCCGTGGGATATCTCGGTTTCGACGGTCAGTTTGATTCCTGTATTGCGTTGCGGACAGTCCTTCTCAAGGACGGGAATGCCTATGTCCAGGCTGGGGCCGGCATCGTGGCGGATTCCACTCCCGAAGCCGAGTTTGAGGAGACTGTGAACAAGGCGATGGGTGTTGTGCGTGCCATTGAACTTGCTGCCGCTACTCTTCCCAAGAACGTTTCCATTCCTCTGAAGTCATGATCCTTGTCATCGATAACTACGATTCCTTCACTTACAATCTCGTCCAGTATTTCGGCGAATTTGGGGCCGACCCGTTGGTCCGCCGTAATGATGAGATTACCCTTGAAGAGATCACGGCGATGGCTCCCGAAAGGATTTGCATCTCACCCGGACCATGCACCCCAAAAGAAGCGGGTATTAGTAATGATGTGATCAGGAAATTTTCCGGACATCTTCCCATTCTGGGAGTTTGTCTCGGTCATCAGTGCATGGGGTATGTCTATGGAGGCGATGTTGTGCGTGCAGAACGCCTGATGCACGGCAAGACCTCACCGATCCAACACAACGGAAAGGAACTTTTCCAGGATCTGCCGAACCCCTTCGAGGCCACCCGGTATCATAGCTTGCTGGTATGCAGGGAAACACTCCCCTCATGCCTGGAGATCACTGCGGAGACTGCCGAGGGAGAGATTATGGGTCTGCGTCACAAAGATCTTCCGATTTGGGGCGTTCAGTTTCATCCGGAGTCGGTCCTGACAACACATGGTAAGGAATTGATCGCGAATTTTCTGAAGCTGAAAGCATGAATGGCTCATCGCTGACCTTTATGTTCATTCCTTGTCAGATCGGATTCGAGAAGTTCGTTAAAGATTTCCCCGACCTCCCGTGCACAAGTCTCGACGCTGACACAAGTGCCCCCCTCAGCCTCAAGGGATGTCATGGAGACCCCTGTTAGTCCACACGGCGTGATGTGCGCAAACGGAGTCAGATCAGCATTGATATTGATGGCAAAGCCATGCATGGAGATCCAACGCCTGACGCCGACACCAAGAGAGGCAATCTTTCGGTCACCCACCCAGACTCCGGTTTTACCCTCCATTCTCCTGCCATTTACACCGTGACGGGACAACAGAACGATCAATGTCTCTTCCAGAAAACGAAGATAGGCGTGAAGGTCCTTACCAAAAAGCTCCAGATCGAGCACTGGATATCCTACGAGTTGGCCTGGACCATGATAAGTTGCCTGACCTCCGCGGTTGGTCCTGTGAACGGGGTGGGGGAGATGGGTTTCCACGCCTAGACTGGTTTCATCCCTTGTTCTTCCCATGGTGTAGACAGGATCATGTTCCAAGAGGAGAAGATGATTTTCCCTCAGGCCGGCTGTTTTTTCCTCTACCAAGGAAGCCTGCAGGTTGAGCCCCTGCTCATAGGATACTCTTCCCAGCCAGCGAGGAATGATTCGTGAATTCATTGTTTTCGGGGAACCTGAGTTGCACGCAATGGGGATGAGACCGTCCGCAGATGAGTCAACCCGATTGCCAAGGCATCAGCCGCATCATTCGGAGGAGTTTCGGTTAGTCCAAGAAGTGCCCGGATCATGAAAGCGACCTGATCCTTAGAGGCTGCGCCCTTTCCGACAATGGCCTGCTTTACTCTCTTGGGTGGATACTCGTGGATGGACAGACCTTTCTGCGCAGCGGCCAGCACGGCGACACCTCGAGCGGAACCAAGAATAATGGCGGTTGCAAAGCTCTGGACGTAGATCACCTTCTCAATGGCAAGAGCCTGCGGTTGATGCCGATCAATGGCTGCTGCGAGGGCCTCATGGATGGCAATCAGGCAACCTTCCTGACTGATTTTTTGATGGTTTTTTACAACGGAATACTCGAGGCAACGAACTTTTGCGCCGACCTCTTCCAGAATGGCAAATCCCGTCCCGCGAAGGGATGGGTCAACAGATAAAATCCGCATGAACAAGACTTAAGAGAGTTCTTTCCCCCAAGGAAAGGAGACATCGGGATTTGTTCCCCGAGGATGAGGAACTCCGATTAATGACCACCCTGGGGAGAAAATCCACCAAGGGCTCCCGATCCCTCCCAGCTTGCCGGTTTATTCCAGGGAATGGAACTGACTGCTGCACTGGCCGGTGATGCTGAGTTGTCTTGTGCCGTCTCGCATCCCGAAAGCAGGAGGAAACTCAGAAGCAAAAAAGCTGATGAAATTCTCATTGGGAAGGAGTTGTTATCTAGCGATCAGAGTTGTCCGAATCACTCCCGGGGCCCATGTAAATCACGGAATCACCGGGTTGAACTGAGAACCCTTTTTTGACACTGCTTGCAATGATGTCGGCGATGGAAGTGGAGGGCTCCACCGAGGTGATCTTTACTCGCCCGATCAGTTGGGAATCACGCTTAATCAGCATCTCGGCATTGCTGACCACTCCGTTCCGATCTCCGAGACTTAGAACAACAAAATTCCAGGAAGGATTGACAGCCAAAATCTTTCCTTCCAGCCCCTGCTTAAGCATCTTGTTACGGCGCTGAGCCTCCCTCTTACGGAACTGGGTGACCTGAGTCTCAAGATCCTTGATTTTTTCTTTCTGACTATCATTGATGACCTGAAGTTCCTTGTTGCTTGTGGTCAATGCATCCAGTGCGGTCGAGTTATTCGTGGACGTGGATCCCCCCTTTTGGGCCTCGGCAAGTGCCTGCTGTGCTGCTTCTAAATCTTTCTTGGCCTGGATGAGATCAGCATCCTTCTGAGTCACTGCTTTTTGTAGTTCTTCATTATCAGCAATTACCTTATCCTTCTGAGACTGGAGATCAGAAATTTGAGCGGATACTTTGTTTGAATCACTACCAGTATTGGCCAGTTGATCGTGAAGAGACTTTATTTCAGCTGAGCTACTAGCAAACTTCTTGAGAAGATCATCCTTGGACTTTTGACATTCTGTAGCTGTTTGTTTCGCATCCTTGAGCTTATTCAGATTGATATAACCAACACCTGCTGACGCTAGCGAGAGAACCAAGGAAAGAATGATGAGGGGTTTTTGCATCAGGAGATTTGGGGAAAAGATCATTATCATTACAAATTTCAGATTCATGGCTCAAGCTTCAAAATATCAGTTAAGAGATTGTTTTTGAAAAATTCCGGACTACTATTTGAAGTGTCAGGGGCTATGGATGAAAGACCGGTGGACCCCGCCAGGGCAGGAATGCAGCAACGGCAGCCAGCTCTCTCTTGCCGTAGTCCTCTGACACTTTTTCCCTTTGTTTCATTCTTGCTTCCGATAGGTGAAAAAATCGCTAGAGATAGTGGATGCGCCACGGTCGTTTTGAGGAATCCATGTCCACCCTTTTGAGGGATTACGGTGAATCTGTCTCCTTTGACTGGAGGCTTTATCGTCATGATATCAGGGGGAGCATTGCCCATGCCAGGGCGCTTCAGATCGCCGGATTTCTGTCGCAGGGGGAATTTGAGCTGATCGAGGAAGGTTTGAAATCCATCTGCGATGAGATAGAAGCCGGCAAGTTTGTGTTCTCGGTGGATCTGGAGGACATTCACATGAATATCGAGAAGGAGTTAACCAACAGGATCGGTGATGCTGGGGCAAAACTTCATACAGCCCGCAGTCGCAATGATCAGGTGGCCACCGATCTCCGCCTTTATCTCCGGGATGAAATCTCCGCGCTTCAGTCTGGAGTGAGGGCGCTTCAGTCTTCCTTGGTAGGCCTTGCCCGAGACAATGAAGAGGTCCTCATTCCCGGATACACCCATCTCCAAAGAGCGCAGCCAATCCCCCTGGCCCATCACCTGCTGGCGTATATTGAGATGTTTGACCGTGACCACGGTCGACTGGGGGATGTCGCACTCAGGATGGATGAACTCCCCCTGGGATCAGGTGCCCTTGCCGGATCCACTTTAGTCCTTGATCGCGGAGCCATCGCCAAGGAGCTCGGATTCTCGCGCGTCACTCAGAATAGCCTCGATGGGGTGAGTGACCGCGATTTTGCACTGGAGCTTCTTTCAGCTCTTGCCATCGTCGGAATGCATCTCTCCCGGCTTTCCGAGGACGTGGTTCTCTGGACAACGGCTGAATTTGCCTTTGCCTCTCTTAGCGATCGTCATTCGACGGGATCCAGCCTGATGCCTCAGAAGAAAAATCCCGACATTGCCGAACTGACCCGCGGCAAGACCGGAAGGCTTTACGGCAATCTCTTTCGCCTATTGACGGTACTGAAGGGGCTCCCGATGGCCTACAATCGGGACCTACAGGAAGATAAGGAAGCGGTCTTCGACTCCGTGGATACGGCGCGGATGGCTCTCGCAGTCACCGCGGAGATGATGGGAGCCCTGGTCATTAAGAAGGAAGTAGCCACCACGGCTGCCAGTGATCCCGCTCTTCTAGCCACGGATCTGGCCGATGAGTTGGTTCGCAAGAATGTTCCCTTCCGTGCCGCCCACGATCTTATCGGAAAGCTTGCTGCTGAGTCCTCCAAGACCGGCGTCCCCCTTGACCAGTTGCCCGTCGAAGTGATCCGCGAATATTGCCCCCAGCTCTTGAACGATTGGAAATCAATCTTCGATCCGATCCGTTCCCTCAAAGCGCGGGCTGCCATCGGCGCCCCATCGCCGGCTAATGTTTCTGAGAGACTGGCCCATTGGAAGAAGCTTCTCGGCTAGCTGTTGCAGGTGAGGGGAGATCCATGGAACTAAGCAGGCTATTCTCATTTCGCGAGCAGGAAGACGAAGCACGACCTTTTATGGATCACCTTGGAGATCTCAGGGTGATGATCATCCGCATGGCTGTGGTTCTTGTTGTCGCGATGGTGGGAGCTTTTTTCTTCCGGGATATTCTGGCTGCCGTGATCCAGAGACCGTTGATTGCCGTGGATCCAGTCAGGGCGAGTTCCCTTCAGTCTCTCGGTGTCGCCGACTCCATGACGATCTCCCTGGAGCTCTCATTTTACACAGGTCTGATCATCTCCTTTCCCATTCTGATCTTCCTGCTGGCTCAATTTCTTTTTCCGGCCTTGAACCCTTCCGAGCGTCAGATCCTCCTGCCTGTATCGGCTTTCGGCCTCCTCCTCTTTCTTGGTGGAGTCTCCTTTTCCTATTTTGTGGTTCTTCCGGGGACGCTCGATTTCTTCTTCAAGGATGCCAAGTCGATGCATTGGACTCCTACCTGGACTGTTCGAGAGTATTACTCCTTCACAACCCAGTTCCTGATAGCCTTTGGTGTCGCTTTCGAGATGCCGATGGTGGTTCTTGCCTTGGTAAAGCTTGGGTTCCTGACCACACAAAAACTCAGGAAGACCAGGGCTGCTGCCATCGTGACCATCTTCACCGTGGCCGCCTTCATCACTCCCTCTCCTGATCTAGTAACCTATCTCCTGATGGGGGGACCGATGGTTGTCCTCTACGAGTTTTGCATCATCCTTGCCCGATGGGTTGAGCCCAAGGCTGTGGAGGTTGGCGGTATTGGCGCCTAGCTATTTATCCAATGTCCTACTGCCCTTGAATGAGATCGACATAGAGAGGCTGCTCTGTTGTATAAGTCTCATTGTAGTTGTCGCGAAGGGAGCGACCGTTGAAGGTCCAGTATGGAGATGGTTAGACGCTGTGCTCGATGTCCAGGACGATGCGGGTGGCGGCGGTAAGGGACATCTCTTCATCCCGGAAGCAGACTTTCTTGGGGGCTACGACGGTGGCCGTAGAGTTATCATCCACCGAGTGCAGGAGTGATCCCAAGGGATTCCCATTTCGCTGAAATTCATATTGGGCCGTTTGGCTTTGAAGGCAATAGCGGCTTGAGCCGACTCGGGATCAATATCGGATTTCTGACCTGAGACCTCCTGTGTGGCATCTTCCGTCTTGAGGAGGCGGAGAATCGCAATGGCCTGCTAGGGGTCGATCTGGAAAAACTCCCTCTTCGGATTGATCCGTTGCGGTGCAAAGGCGATGTGAAGAGCTCGCTCGACTTCGTCCGGGTTCTTCACCTAGCACGCATACTCGAGGGTGAAGGGAACCGGAACGCCCGTGGTGTAATGTTGGCCGATGCGGTTATTGGCATCCTGATTGTCAGTGCGACCAATCTTCACAACTCCGGGCATGGGGTGTGTAAGGACGTTGACGATCATAATAATGAGTGTCTTTTGAATAGCTTGAGAGATCAGGTCTGACTACGAGGTAATGGCTTCCCGTTTTTTATTGAGCCTCTACATGCATCTTTCCTGTCTTCCTGATTAAATATTATTGTAAAAAAAGAAAGGCCGCATCCCCGTTGATCGGGAGATGCGGCCTTCTTATGAGTGGTTTAAACTTTACAGGTTCGCAGGCAACCCTGCAGCCATGGCGGCGTGTTGTGCGTCGGTGCAAGGGGCGTTCAAGGGTACGTTGGTATTCACCTCGTTCTCCGTGACGACTCCTTTCTCGAGCATGTAGCGCTCCACTTCCTCACCGCTGATGTCAGCGAGCATGACCCCGTTGATCTCAACGCAAGGGGAGAGGGGTTGACCGCTACGCTGCTCCATCTCAAACCGGTAGGAAGGATTCTGAATGATATCCTTCTCGGTGTAGGGGAGGGAGTATTTTGCCATGATGGCACGCACTCCATTGCTCCACCCGCAGGTGGTTTTCAGGTAAGCGGTGATTTCAGGTTGTGACATTGCAGTGAATGGCAGGGATTATTTCTTTCCTTCTCCGGGACGATACTCTTCCTCGGCGGCCTGAAGGGCTGCACCGAAGCTGACCATGTCCTCTCCGCTACGAACGGATTCGAGCGCCTCGCTCTCCTTGCGGAGTGCATCCTCGCTGTAACCCGTAGCCTTGATGGAAAGACCGAGACGACGCTCTGTCTTGTCGATCTTGATGACCCGTGCCTCGACTTCCTGTCCTGGCTTGAGGAAATCCTTGACCTTCTCGACGCGGTCTTCGCTGATCTGAGAGATGTGAACCAGTCCGTCGATGTCTCCGGGAAGTTCCACGAAGGCACCGAAGTTGGCGATCTTGGAGATGGTTCCCTTAACGATATCACCCACCTTGTATTTTCCTTCGATTTCCTTCCATGGGTCGATTTCGAGCTGTTTGACTCCAAGGCTGATGCGCTGGTTGGCCTTATCGATATCGATGACAACTGCATCGAGTTCATCCCCTTTCTTAAGGATTTCGCTAGGATGATTGATCTTCTTGGTCCAGCTAAGATCGGAGACATGCACCATGCCGTCGATTCCTTCCTCAAGTTCCACAAAGGCTCCGTAGGCGGTCATGTTGCGGACCTGACCACGAACCTGCTTGCCGATGACATAGCGCTGTTCGATCTCATCCCAAGGATTGGGCTCGAGTTGGCGGACGCCTAGGGAAATCTTTTGATCCGCCTTGTTAACACCCAGGACGATCGCCTCGATGTCTTGACCGAGAGTGAGGACGTCGGAAGGACGGACGATACGTTTTGTCCAGGAGAGTTCCGAGACATGAATGAGCCCCTCGATTCCTTCCTCAATCTGGATGAAGGCACCGTAAGGCATGAGGTTCGTGACCTTGCCGCTGAGTCTTTGGCCGATCGGGAAGCGCTCTTCGATGCGATCCCAAGGATTGGACTGAAGTTGCTTGAGACCCAGCGAGATCCTTTCCTTGTCCTTGTTGATCTCCAAAACGACAACCGTGAGGCGGTCGCCCGGTTTGACGGCCTCACTTGGGTGAGTGAGACGGGCCCAGGACATATCGGTGATATGGAGAAGACCATCGATTCCATCTAGATCAAGGAATGCGCCGAAATCTGTGATGTTCTTCACGGTGCCTTCCACCTTGTCTCCAGCACTCATGGTGCCGAGGAAATTCTGACGGCGATCACTACGCTCTGCCTCGATGAGTTCGCGGCGGCTGAGGACCACGTTCTTCCGGTCTTCGTTGATCTTAACGATCTTGAAGTCGTAGGTGTTGCCGACAAACTGGGTGAGATCTTTCGGGGGATTAATGTCCACCTGGGAAGCGGGAAGGAATGCCTCGACGCCCACATTGACAATGAGACCGCCCTTGACGACAGATTTGACACGTCCTTTGATAATTCCCTCAGCCTCGAAGAGTTTAACGATCTTCGACCAGTTCTGGCGCTGGGAAGCCTTTTGTTTGGAAAGAATGACCATGCCGAGGTCGTTCTCGAGGCGCTCTAGCAGCACCTCCACCTCGTCGCCCACCTGAATTTCCTCGGGATTTTCAAACTCCGAGGCGGAGACGACGCCTTCTGACTTATACCCGATGTCGATCAGGAATTCCTTTGGGCGCTTCTCGAGGATGTGCCCTTTGACGATGCTGCCTTCACGGTAGTTCTTTACCGAGGCGGCGATGAGTTGCTGAAGTTCAGCCATTGATGTTGTCATAACGTTTATTAATAACTTCCGCAGAGAGATTGTTGCCAACCCGTCTTGACGTGGCTCCTTTTCAGCGACGGCAGAAGAGCAAAAAAGAATAACAATCCCTGCTTGCAGGGCAATGAATTTCTCTCACAATTTGACTTCTCTCATTTGTCATGGCCGAACCTGTTCTTTCCCGTTCCCTTCTCTCCCTAACACTTGGGGATCTTGAGAACAGTTTGGCTGAATTGAAACAACCTCCCTATCGGGCAAGACAGATCATGGAGTGGGTTTATTCCCGGGAAAAGCGCGTGGAGTCTTGGGAGTCGATGAGTAATTTGCCTTCGACGCTTCGGACAAAGCTTGCAGAGTATCATCCGATACGATTACCCGAAGTTGTTACTGTAAGCGGATCCAAGGACACGACGAGGAAGCTGCTGCTTCGTCTTCAGGACGGAGAACTCATCGAGACGGTATTGATCCCTGCGTCTCCCGCTCTTTACGGAGAGGAATCAGACAGACGGACCCTTTGTGTCTCCTCTCAGGTCGGTTGCGCCTACGGGTGTAAATTCTGCGCCAGTGGTCTTGACGGTTGGAAGCGCCACCTGACTGCCGATGAGATTGTCAGTCAGATTCTGCTGGCCGAGAAGATTGCCGGTGAGCGAATCAATAATCTCGTATTCATGGGGATGGGCGAACCGATGGCCAATTATAAAAACTGGCTTCAAGCGGTAACGATTCTTAATGCCCCTTGGGGAGTAGGTCTCGGAGCCCGAAAAATGACCGTATCGACAAGCGGTCTGGTTGATCGCATCCGAGATCTTGCTGATCAATCTCTCCAGATCCGTCTTGCCATTTCGCTGCACGGAGCAAGCGACGAGGTCCGCAGTCAGATCATGCCGGTGAACAAGAAGCACCCTGTTTCCGAACTCATGGAGGCCTGCGCGTATTATGGTGATCGCAAGAAGCAGATGATCACTTTCGAGTATATCCTGATCGAAGGAGTCAATGATGATTTGTCAGAAGCCCGGTTGCTTGCGGAACGAGCCAAAGGTCTCCGTGCCAAGATCAACCTGATTCCCTATAACTCGGTCGAAGGCCTTCCTTGGAGGCGTCCCTCGGAGTCCTCTCAGGAGGAGTTCCTGAGCATTCTGCGCGACAGAGGGGTCGCCGCAACCATCCGCAGGGAGAAAGGACATGATATCGATGCTGCCTGTGGACAACTCCGCCGGCGCGTCTCGGCGGAAACTCCGGCTTCGCCCTCCGTTCGTTGACTTTCAGCGTGGGCGCAGGTATTACCCGAACCTTCCACCATTCCATAAAAAAATGACTCATCCATCTCCAGAATCCTCCGTTCTGGATCTTGGAAAGTCGAAGCGGACCATCATTATCGGCGATGTGCATGGATGCCCCTCGGAGTTAATGCGACTACTTGAAGTCGCCGAGGTTACGGAATCTGACCAGATTATCAGCCTCGGTGACCTCATCTGCAAAGGCCCTGACAGTCATTCCGTCATGCAGTGGGCCATGGCAACTCCGAACCTTCGCTGCGTCTTGGGAAACCATGAAGCTCGTTTTCTTGACCGCTGGCTTGCCGGAAAAACCCCGGATCCTAACTCCGTGGATGAGGAAACTTTCCGGCAGTTGGGCGACAGTTATGAGCAGAGCATGAAGTTCATCAATTCATGGCCACTTTACATGGATGGGGATGATTTTCTGGTCGTTCACGGAGGTCTTGATCCAAGGATAGCAACTCTGGAAGGACAATCTCGTCGTGATCTTGTTACCATGAGATACCCTCACGGAATGACGATTCCCTGGTATGAGGCCTACACGGCTCAAAAACTTGTCGTCTTCGGGCACTGGGCGAAGCAGAAACCTGTGGTTCGCAGCAACGCAATCGGGCTTGACACGGGGTGCGTGTATGGTGGCTCTCTCACGGCTCTGATACTACCTGAACGTCGCCTGGTGAGTGTCCCGGCCTGCCGCAAATACCTAAAAAAACATCATGGGAATAAGCTCTGAAAAAGAGGCGGATGCTCCTCCTTCCGCGCGTCTGGGGGGCTTTCTGACCGGTGTTTGGTTGACGCAATGCGTGGACAGCGCCCTGCACCTTGCACAGCCGCTTCTCATGGCCAAAATCTCCGGTTCCCTTGGCGGTGCCGCGTTTTTTTCCGCATTCGATACCGGGGTGCACATGCTCGGAACTTTTCTGGGAGGTTGGCCGACAGAGCGTTTTGGAGCGCGGCGTGTCTTGGTTGCGGCGACTTTTTTACGAGGTGTCGCTCTAGCCGGGTTGCCAATCGCTATGATCTGCGGATTTTTGAGCCTCTGGTGGGCGATGGGGTGCTATACGATCGAGGCTTTGATCCGCGGATTTGTGGACGCCTCGGTGCACACTGTTCCCCTGGAACTTGCCCGGCATCGTTCAACGGAGTTGGATCGCATCAACTCACGCTATGAATTCATCTTCGACTTGGGAGGGGTGGTGGGTCCCCTCATGCTGGGAGGTCTGATGATTTGGTCGGATAAAATCATACCCCATATTATCATCCCCATCGGATTCGCACTTTCGGCCGTTGCTTACTTCTTCATACCTAAAGCTCGAGCGGGATTTTCTGATGCCAAGCTGGCTAAGTCTCACGGAGGAACATGGAATGGGGTGAAACATGTCTTCACCAACCCTCCGCTACTGATCACCTGCCTGGGCCTGATGTCGTTCAATATTTACCCCTTGCGCAAACTGCTCAGTGCATTTTTTGCCAAAGGATTGCTGCATAAATCTGCATCGGTCGGACAGATCGGATCAGCCTTTGCTCTTGGTGGGGTTGTTGGAGCCCTAATTTACGCGCGCACCAAGCATTTGGACTCCGGATTCAAGTGGGTGGTTATCGGATCGGTTGGAACCTTTCTGTTGGCCATAGGATGGTTGCCATCAAACCTTTGGATCATGACCGTTGCGGTTTTCCTTTTTGCCGTGGCCAATGTTTGTGCCAGACTAATGCTCACTAGAAAGCGTCAGGAACTAACCCCTTTGGCGCACGCGGGTGGCGTCACCTCTGCATCGCAATTCGGGGTTAATGCTGTTTCCGTGTTAATCAAGACATTGGTAGGAACTGCCTTCGCCATTGGCCTGAGTACCTACGGAGCCTTTGCAGTCGTGGGGGGCGTTCTCGGAATCCTTGGCTTGGGACAGTTGGTTTTGGCGAAATACATTCTCGGATTGGGCAAGGAAAACCCTAAGGAAGCCTGAACAAGAGGAGGCTTTTTGGACCTCCGCCTTTCAGAAAGGAACCATTAGGTCCTTGTAGATTCCAGGCTTCACAATCCTCGTTTCGCTTCCGGGGTTCTCGAAGCTGACATCCCCCTCAAGGATAACTCCCTGCTCGAAATGAAACGGTCCATGAATTGTCAGACTACGACAACCGATGAGGCTTGGCACCCCCAAGGATTCGATCTGGTCCACCAGTTTGTAATCGTCCGAAAGACGGATGACTGGGGGCACGCCGTGCCGCGAGTCCGCGAGACGAACCTGCCCCTCCTCGAGCACTTCATAAGCGTCTGAACGAAGGGCCAGGAGATCGGAAGTCGTCTTCACGGGTGCGAATCGGTCCCTTGGCACGTCGATCGCAGATGCCCCTTCGAAACACTCGATCGCAGCCCCCATTGCTGTCTCCAACTGGATCACAGGTGTCGATGACCTATCACGGGGATCGACCGTTTTGCTGTTCTTGATCATGGGAAGAGGGAGAGCTCCGTCATCTTTCTCAAGTTGTTTCTTCAGAAGATCCAGACGGATCCATAGGCTGTTGGTATTGAAATATCGGTGGCGCTCGATGTCCTGAAAGGAAGAGATATCCTCATCGGGACATTGGGCGACCTCGCGCAGGAGCAACCTCCCGTCCGATTTCCGGATCGCAAGATGCCCCCCCTTTCGATCTGCCTGGGTTCGCCGCGTGACCTCCATTAAAAACGGTGCGCCTGAGTCGGCAAAATATTGAAGGATTGAGGGCGAAAGAATGGCTCCAAGGTTGTCTGAGTTGGAAACAAAAGCAAATTTCACCCCCTCTGCCAACAGACGATCCAGCCAACCGCTGGCCACCAAGGCCGGATAAATATCCCCGTGACCGGGCGGGCACCACTCCAGATCCGGATCCGACGGCCAGTTGACAGGAGTCAATGTTGAGGCATCGATTTTTGGAATCTGATTCTGCATCAATTGAACGTCGAGAGGATTGGAAAAACCATGGGATGCGTATTTTTCCAAATAGCCGAGCGTCTCCACGCTGGTGCTGAAGCTATTCATCAACAGAAGACGTATCTTTGTGCTGCTCCTGTTCCGCAAATCCATGATCTGTTTGACAATGAGGTCCAGGAAGTTCACTCCCTTACGGACTGATAGAAGGCTTTTCGGTCCCAGCAACCCCATTCCTGTCCCAAGACCTCCATTGAGTTTGATCACCACGGTTTGGGATAACAAAGCTGGATCCGAGGGGATACTTTTTGAAATTTCCTCCAAGGATTTCAATCCCTCGGCGGGAGCTATTGAAGACTCGGGAATTAATCCTGTCTCTTCTCTTAAAAGCGCCTCGTAATTTCGACGAAAGGATCGGATGACGGCTGGACCCATGCCGGCGTTCTGCATCTTCTTTTCAAAGGCGGTAAAGTTTTCCATGGGAGTAAGTTCCACGAATGCCTTACCGTCACCAATTGGTCACGCAGAAAAGCACTCCTTTCAGTGATTGTTAGTGGTAGAGAAGACGTTGCCAAGAGCTTCCCCCATATCGATAAGCAAAAATCGTAGTGGAATGGGTTCTCGGCATTCCCCCAAGCCCATTATATCGACCATTAGCAGGGATTTTGATTAGATGCTTTCTCTATGCCGGAAATTAAAGTTTGTTTTAATTTTTCGCATAATTATTTGTTAAGTGTGGAACTCTCTTTTGAAAAGAAAACCATGGAAAGGTTTGAGCAGTTGGAAGCCGAACTCCAAACCTTAAAGGAGGGCTATCTGGTCGTTAATAAACGCTATGCCGAAACGCTTATCTCCATGAAGCAGCTCACGTCTAGCTCCTTGGAGGCGGCATCTCGTGCTGCAGTTGCGGCCGAGAAGTCGGCTCAAGCAGCACGCAATTCCGCGGATGCTGCCATTGGTGCAGCGAATGAAAAAGTGTTGAACGCTGCAATGGCAGCAGCAGAATCTGCGTCTTTATCGGCGATTGCTGCGGCAGAAGCGGCGGCAGCCTCTTCGGCAGCAGCTTCAGCTGCTGCGGATGCGGCGCTGATCCAGGCTGATGAAACATCGGCCCAAGCCTCAGCCGAGGCTTCCAAGGCTACATTCCGTGCCACAACGGCAGCTGCGTTAGCCAGTCAGATGTCCAAGCATGCTTCGGAAGCGATAGAAAACGTTAAGAAATAAGCCCAATATGAGTCGTCGTTTAATCTCCCTCGGGATAAACAGAGCCAAGATGCTATAAGGCCGTGCCTACAAGTATTGAGGCAAAGTTTTCAACTCTGCAGGAGCAGATTAACGCGCTTTATCAACAGGCCCCCTTTGCAACTCATACGGTAGACAGTAAAGGATTTTATTCTGACATTAATACCGTCGAGCTTTCCTGGCTCGGATGCCGCCGCGACGAGCTCATCGGACTGAAAAAGCCGACTGATTTTCTCACCCCTGAAAGTCGAATCAGACTCGAAGAGCGGCTTCGCCATTCAGATTTTCTTGGATTCCGCGATCTTGAACTTGATCTTGTCGGCATCCATGGCGAACCCCGGCCAATCTCAATGGGCGTCAGCAACCTCCTTTCGCATGGGGGAGAGGATATGCCCTCCTACAGGGCAATCTGTTTCGACATATCAGCGAAGAAGCAAGCAGAAGAGTGGAATTGGGTTGCAATGCGCGCCCTTGACCCATCAGCCGCCGTAGCAATTATCAATCCAGAAGGGCTCATTCAAGCCAGTAACACAGCATTCACGCAGCTCAGTGGTTACAATTGTAACGAGCTCCGCGGAAAGCCTTTGGCTTTTCTGAACTCCGGCTACCAATCCAATTCCTTGTATGAATCCATCCTATTGTCCCTCTCCGAAAAGGGCACCTGGCAAGGAGAGTTATTTCACTCCCGTAAGGATAGAAGTATCTATTCGGTCTGGACGATTTTTTCAGTAGTTAAGTCGGAAAAAAAGAACGTCGTCTTCTATGTCGGTTGTTTTATGGAAATCAGCAGCAGCAACGGCCTGATTGATAAGTTAGACTGGCTTGCGAATTATGATGATTTGACCAATTTGCCAACCCAACGCCTTCTTCTAAATCGCCTGAAATATTATCTTGGTTTGGCGCAAGAAAAAGGACTCTGTGGCGCTCTGCTGTTTCTCAATCTGGAAGACTTCAAAGCTATTAACGATTCGTGGGGACACTCCGTTGGAGATATGCTGCTGAGGGAGGTGGCGGCACGACTGACTCCCTTTATACATGAAGGGGATATCGCAGCCCGGTTTAGCGGCGATGAATTTGTTTTGATTTTAAACGATCTCGCCCCGGATTTGACGAGTGCCGCAACCCGCGCCCAGGTTCTGGGTCAGGAAATGTTCGATCTTCTTTCCCAACCATACAAAATCAACAACTTGGAGCATGTCTGTAAGCCATGCATTGGTATCAGGACCTTCGATGGAAGCGAGTCGCCGAGTGACCTCATCGTACAAGCGGATTTGGCGATGTATCATGCCAAGAGAGGGGAGCACGGAGGGATCATGTTTTTCAACTTCGGCATCAAGGAATTGAGAGTCTCCAGAACAGATATTGAGCCGGATCTGATAAATGCCATCAAGCTCAACCAATTTCAGCTGGATTTACAGCCAATTTTTAATCTCTCCCGCCAAATCGTTGGAGCCGAGGCTCTCCTGCGTTGGAACCATCCGCAGCAGGGTATACTTTCCCCTTCAGAATTCATCCATCTTGCTGAAAAAAACGGATTGATCGGCCCGATCGGTAAGTGGGTGATGCAGACTGCATGTCGGCAGTTGAAGCTATGGGAAGCTGACCCGTGGACGAGCAATCTGCAACTTGCCATCAATGCCAGCGCTCGCGAGTTTGTTCTTGGTAATTTTGTAGAAACTACCCGGGAAATTATTGTGCAGCATGCCATTAATCCGGCGCTGCTAACGATCGAATTGACCGAAAGCCTTATCATCTCCACTGATCAGATCAGAAAAACAATCATACCGCTTCGTAATCTTGGAGTGAAACTCTCCCTGGATGACTTTGGAACCGGATACTCCTCGCTTTCCCTCCTCTCGCAACTTCCATTGAATCAGTTAAAGATCGAGAGATCCTTTGTTGCCAAGATTGGCAATCTAAAAGCAGTTAATTCCATTATCTTAATGATCATCGGTATGGCAAATTCCCTAGGTTTGGAGATCCTTGCTGAAGGTGTGGAAACCGAAGCTCAATTGGACTTTCTAAAGTCCTGTGGCTGCAAACTGTTTCAGGGATATTTATTCAGCTCGCCGGTGTCGCAGGAGAAGTTTGCTTCGTTGCTCCTAAACAATGCCTCACGATTTACAGAGCCGCATTGATTGTCCGACAAGTCTTAAAACCGGACCTATCCTGCACGATGGCAATGGGTAGAATCACATTGCCGCATTACCATTGCTGGGATAGCCATTGAGTAAGTTTCAGTCAACGCATAGTACCAACACCTTTTCTTTTTCTTACTTATGAGTAACACCATCCAAACATTGCAGGATCAGGTCGCCATTGTCACAGGATCCGGACGAGGCATCGGTGAGTCTATCGCTCGATACTTTGTGGAGGCCGGTGCCAAGGTTGCCGTTGTCAGCCGTAGTGAGGAGAATTCCTCCAAAGTGGCAGCTTCCCTTGACTCGATCCGTTCCGGATCCGCACGGGCATATGCCGCGGACGTCGCGGACTTTGATGCAGTTCAGAAGGTTGGCGAGCAGATCGTTGCTGATTTTGGACGTGCCGACATTCTGGTAAATAATGCGGGGATCACCCGTGACAATCTTCTCATGCGCATGTCCTCCGAGGAGTGGGATTCCGTCCTTGATACCAATCTCAAGGGAGCCTTCAACTTTGCCCGCGCAGTCCTTCGAACGATGATCAAGCAGCGCTCAGGGCGCATTATCAACATCAGCTCGGTCAGCGGACTGATGGGATTGGCCGGTCAGACCAATTATGCGGCCAGCAAGGCGGGAATGATCGGCCTCACCAAGGCGCTGGCCAAGGAGGTCGCAAGCCGGGGAATCACGGTCAACGTGGTGGCGCCGGGATTCATCGAGACCGACATGACATCTGTCCTGAACGAGGAGATCCGAAAGGGAGCCCTCACACAGATCCCGCTTTCTCGTTTCGGCCAGCCTGAAGATATTGCGGCAACAGTTGCTTTCCTCTGCTCTCCCGCTGCCGGATATATCACCGGACAGGTGCTTGCGGTTGACGGGGGCATGTCAATGTAGCCCAACGTGCGGAGCGCGCCAAAATTTCAAGAGCCAAACGGCAGACAGCACCCAAGTTGAACAGGAAGAGGGGACTTTTTCTTATGAAGGTGGAAATCTCAATCATCAGTATGGTTTTGTTTGCGTTCTCCCCGATTATTCAACCCGCCGCGATTGCCGAGGTTTCAAGTGCTGTCTCCCAGCCCATTTCGTTTTCAAGTGAGTTTGGGAAAGAAGTCCTGCTGTATCAGGATGACTTTACAAAAGATCTCTCCAACTGGGTTGTGGAGCAGACTCAGGACGGAACCACTTCGATCATTGATGCAAAACTCGATATGAATGATGGCTCCGGAGCACACGGCAAGGGTGGATGCACTGTATGGTTCCGCAAAAAACTCTCGAGTCCGATCCTGATCGAGTATGATGCGTCCATGGTTCAGGAGGGAGGCACCAATGATCGTGTCAGCGACCTAAACTGCTTCTGGATGGCAACGGATCCCGCTCATCCAGGAGATTTCTTTGCAGGTAGCAGGGAGAGGGGCGGGAACTTCAAAAAATATGACGACCTCCAGCTTTATTACGTCGGATTTGGAGCCAATGGCAATGCCACTACCCGGTTTCGAAGATATCCACGATCCCGAGACGACAAGGGACTGCGCCCCGAGTATGACCTTTCTGAGGCAAAGTTCATGAATCTACCCAACAAGACCGTGAAAGTGCGGATTCTGGCCGATGGTGAAAAAGTCCGGTATTATAGCGACGGGGAACTCATTTTTGAGTTTACCGACCCAGCTCCGTATCGTGAAGGATGGTTCGGCTTCCGAACGGTGAGGAGTCACGTGAGAATCAGTAATTTCCGAGTCTACCGCCCATCTCACGGCTAGGGAAACACGGACCTTTCCTCGCGATAGGGATGAAGGCCCTTATTTTTTACCCTTTTTCTCCTGATGTTCCGCTTCCTTTTTCTCCAAAATAGGGCCTGCTGATGGATCAATATTAAGGATGAGAGACTCCTTGGTCTCCCACTTAGCCTCGATTGCTGCCGACTTGTCACCCGTTGTCTGATGAACCACCTTGCGGGCCTCGACTAACTCGGGAGCGTTGTGAATTTTTGCTTTGTCAGCCCGGTATTGCTGACGCTCCGTTGGTGTGAGGTCATCTTCCTTGTCGGCGAGGGTTCCTTCCACCCTCCCTGCACTCCCACTTGTCGCCTCCACTTTAGGAGTAATTGGATCCGTTGATTCCGAGGGAGAGAACGTGTTTTCAGCTTGCTGGGATTGCTCCGTTTGCTCGTCTTCGGCGCGCAAAAAACTAACAGCTTGAAACGCCAAAAAAACACTTGGAAGAAGGAGTCTGAACAGGCGGTCGATACTCATTTTCAAACGATAAATGAGTTTAGGTGAAAAGTCAAAACGCCCATGGTGACTTGTTTTTTTTGAGTCTGCAGAGCCAGGTGAAAAAGTTAATAAAAGTTAATATGTGGATTTACGGAAGCCTTGTATTAAATTGCGACTCTATCTCGTGAATAGGCTCTGATACGATCCTCTTCACGCTCCTTCCTCAAACACTTCCCATGCTTATCATCATCCTCAGACATGCAGACGCAGAACCCCACTGTGCCGATGACGCCGCCCGCCGCCTTACCGAGAGGGGTTATAAACAAGCCAAGCGTGTCGGATGTTTTCTGAAGGAACAGGGACTCCGTCCCGACATAATCCTGACGAGTCCAGCAGTCCGAGCGCGCGACACTGCCGAGATTGCGGGAAAAATCTTAGGCGTGCAGGATCCCCTGCAAGTGCCTTGGGCATCCTGTGGGATGGAACCGATCGCCGCATTGGGCGAGCTTGCCTCCTACAATCGCTTCAAGACCCTGATGCTTGTCGGTCACGAGCCCGATTTAAGTTCCTTGATCGCAACCCTTCTGGGAATGGGAAAAAGTCTTTCCTTGAGTCTCCCCAAGGCCTCCCTTACGGCCATCGAGGTGCCGCGTTTAACACCCGCCTCGGGCATTCTTCAGTTTCTCTTGCCGGTCAAATTCCTTTAACTTACCCAACCATGAAGGCCCTGCTTCTTACCAATGAATACCCGCCCCATATTTACGGAGGAGCCGGTGTCCACGTCGATTACCTAAGTCGTGAGTTGGCGCGTTTCATGGAGGTGGAAGTCCGTTGTTTCGGCGAGCAGACGTCGCATGCCGGAAATCTTGAGGTCAGGGGGTTCGCGCCCGGTTTGCCAGAGATGACCTGCGTAAACTCGCTGCAGAGTCCGTTGGGGGCGTCGCGCAGATGTGTCGATTTTAACGGGGCGGGGATCACTGCGGATCTGGTTCATTGCCATACCTGGTATACGCATCTCGGAGGGATCTTGGCCAAATTGAACTATGGAATTCCTCTCGTGATTACCGTTCATTCACTGGAGCCATTACGTCCCTGGAAACGCGAGCAACTCGGGGGAGGTTATGATTTCAGCCTTTGGGTTGAGAAGACCGCCCTAGAGATGGCGGATGCCGTGATTGCTGTTTCCGAGGAGACGCGTGGTGATCTTCGGTCACTCTTTAACATTCCCGAGGAAAGAATGACCGTGATCCACAACGGTATTGACCTCGGGGAATACAAAGCCACAAAAAATCCGGAACTCCTCAAAACTCTTGGAGTTGATCCCTCACTGCCCTACGTGCTCTTCGTGGGACGCATCACGCGTCAGAAAGGAATCATTCATTTGGTTCATGCCATCCGGCACATGAATCCCGGTTTTCAGATCGTGCTATGTGCCGGAGCTCCTGATACCGCCGAGATCGCGATGGAAATGCAGGAGGCGATCGGGGCGGCGAGGGGGATTCGAGAAGACATCGTCTGGATTGAGAAGATGGTCACCCGACCTGAGGCGATCGCTCTGTATTCCGGGGCCGGAGTTTTTGTCTGTCCATCAATCTACGAGCCCTTCGGTATCATTAACCTTGAGGCGATGGCCTGCGGGACGCCGGTTGTTGCCAGTGCCGTGGGTGGCATCAAGGAGGTTGTGGTGGATGGGGAAACCGGTTTTCTGGTGCCTTTGAAGCAGCTGTCGGAGAGTCCCTTCGAGTCAACGGAGCCCGAGATTTTTGCCAAGGATCTTGCGGCCAAAGTGAATCTGTTAATGGCAGACCGGGAGTTGGCGTCTAAAATGGGCGAGGCGGGACGTCGGCGAGCCGAAGAGCTTTTTAGCTGGGATGCGATCGCTCGTAAAACAGAGCGACTTTACTCCAAGCTTCTGCAAAACTAACCGGATGTTTATTGATCGAGTCAGGGTTCATGCAAAGGCAGGTGATGGTGGCCACGGATCAGCCAGTTTCCGACGTGAAAAATTCATCCCCAAAGGCGGACCTGATGGAGGCGACGGCGGGGATGGAGGTGACGTCATCCTTCGCGCCGACACCCATGTCGATCAGTTGGCCAATCTCTTTTTTGAACCGATCCTGAAGGCAAAGCCGGGTGGTAAGGGATCCTACCGCCAGCGTCATGGGAAGTCGGCTCCCGACCTCGTTGTTCCGGTTCCTGTCGGAACGCTTGTTTACCGTTTTCCAACGCCCGCACCTTTCGATCCTTACGCCGAATCGCAGGAAATTCCGGGTGAAGAACAACCTTCCGAAGGTCCACGGGTCAAAAAAGGCCTTCCCGATCCGCAGGCTGAGGATCTGGTTGCCGATTTGGATGAGATTGGAAAGGAGTTTATTATCTGCCATGGAGGCAAGGGTGGGAGGGGAAACATTCATTTCAAAAGCTCACGGAACCAGGCACCACGTCGTTTTACCGAAGGAACAGAGGGTGACGAAGGTTGGTTTCTTCTGGAAATGCGCTCCATTGCTTTTGCCGGCCTTGTGGGATATCCCAACGCTGGGAAGTCCACTCTTCTTCGGGCCCTGTCACGTGCCACGCCCAAAGTTGGCTCCTATGCATTCACAACCCGAAATCCCCAGGTTGGGGTCGTGGATCTTGAGGATTATAAGAAAACAACCGTCGCCGATATTCCTGGTCTGATTGAAGGGGCCCATGAAAATCGTGGCCTCGGACATCAGTTTTTGCGTCATGTGATGCGCTGCAGTTACCTCCTGATGGTTGTCGATATGGGCGGATCCGAGGGACGTCTTCCGATGGATGACCTCAAGGCACTCCGCAAGGAATTGGAACTTTACAATCCTGAACTCGCCGCCCGACCTTGGTGCATTGTTGCCAATAAGACCGATATGCCGGAGGCTAAAGGGAACATCAAGGCCTTCAAAAAGAAATATAAAGGGGTCTCGATTTTGCCTGTTTGTGCGGAGTTGGGAGAGGGCATCCCCGAACTGAAAGCCTTTCTCCAAGAAAAGGTCGAGCAAGAGGGGGCCCGTCTGAAGGATGAAAAAGAACTCTCACAGATTGCTTCCGGAGAGTTGGGACAAGGAGATTCTGGTCCTTCAAGCCTCGTTTATTAACGGGTCTGGTTTCTTTAAGGGGCCACGCTTTTTTTAGGAAAAAAAGTATCCTCGGGGTAAGTCCCCCCCTTGCCACCACTATGTCCGGTGCGACCCTGTTTTAATTTTTCCATCTGGTCCGGGAGCAGAATTTTTTCGAGCCTTGTCTTCATTTCTGTCTCAAGAGCGGCAATCTGATTTTTTTGATCATCCGAGAGATTGAGTTGATCCGCCATTCGCGGGGGGAGTAGGTGTAATCCTCCTCCGGGTCCTCCTTTACCCCCCTTACCACTCTTGCCACCTTTTCCTTGTGGAGGTGTAGAATAATCAGTTGGAGGGGAGGGGGATGCTCCTTGATCCTGTGCCCTGATGATGGTCGCATTGGATGTCATCAGAAAAACCGTCAGAGCGGCTATGCTAAGTTTCTTAATTTGGTAGTGTGGGAGGGTGGTTGTGTTCATCAATTAAAAGAACACCCAAAAAGAAAAAAGGTTTCAGATTATTTTAAACCAGATTTTGTATCACAGGGTAAATTGCACAAAACAAGGCTCAATCGGATCACCTTTTGAGAAAAGAGCGTCGAACCAACGAACCAAGAGACCTCCTTCATCAGCATCCTACCGCACCATGCATAATCTCGTAATAAAGAGTTTGCCAGACAAGGGATCCGGCCACTGCTTTGACCGGCCCGCTATCGTAAAATCTGGGTTTATGGAAAAACTGGAGGATCGTTTTCTTAAGGTCAACCGTTCAGGACTTGACCCGCTCAATATGAGCTCCCAAGGAGTTTAACTTTTCGTCAATCGCCTCGTATCCCCTGTCAATATGGTAAACGCGGTTGATCTCAGTGATCCCATCCGCAGGAAGAGCCGCCAACACAAGTGCCGCCGAGGCACGAAGGTCGCTTGCCATAACCGGAGCGCCGCTGAGTCTTTCAACCCCGTGGATCGTTGCCCGGTGAGCGCTCAGATCAATGACTGCACCCATTCTTTTGAGCTCCGAGACATGCATGAAGCGATGTGGAAAGACTGTTTCGGTCACGACGCTGGTGCCGTTCATTGTCGCCAGCATTGCACAGAACTGAGCCTGCATATCTGTTGGAAATCCGGGGTAGGGAAGGGTCTCGATGTGCAGCGGCCTGCGGAAACCATTCGGGGAAATGGTGACTGTGTCAGTCGTGTGAGAAAGTTCAAATCCGGCATTCTTGAGTGCCTCAATCACGGAACCAAGATGTTTTGGTTCACACCTTGTGATGGTAACCTGATTTCCAGCGATGGCACCGGCCACGAGGAAGGTGCCAGCCTCGATCCGGTCAGGAATTACGGTGTGATTGGCACCGTGAAGTTCATCCACCCCCTCGATTTGAATATGTTGAGTCCCCGCTCCTGAGATCCTTGCTCCCATCGCAGTAAGAAAATTGGCTAGATCAATGACCTCCGGTTCTTCGGCGGCCCCCTCGATGTCGGTGGTCCCGTCCGCAAGAACGGCCGCCATCATGATGTTTCCTGTTCCCAAAACAGTCGGACCATTGCGCCCCCTGAGGTTGATGCGCGTCCCTTTGAGTTGAGTCGCTTCCAGGATAATGTCGCCACCCTTGACCGTAACCTTTGCACCCAAAGCCTCAAATCCCTTGAGGTGCATGTCGATGGGTCTGTCCCCGATGACACATCCCCCCGGGAGGGAAACTTTCGCCGCTTTTTCACGACCGAGGAGAGGGCCTAGGACACAAACCGAAGCCCTCATCTTCCTGACAATATCATAAGGAGCCTCCGTTAGGATCTTTTCCGCGCGGATCTGAACCACCCCGCTGGCACGCTCAACTTCGCATCCCAGCCTTCCAAGAATGGTCAGCATGTAGTGGATGTCACTCAGGTCCGGTATCCTGTCGATGACGCATTTCTCCTTAGTCAGCAGGGTGGCTGCGAGGATGGGCAAAGCTGAGTTTTTTGATCCACCGATGCGCACCTCACCATCCAGACGAACTCCACCGTGAACGAGAATTTTATCCATAATCCACAAACTCAATAGTCTTACCGTGATTCTTGACGTGTATCTTTTACTGCTTCCACAAATCGGGGGATACCTTGGTAATCGGGGAGGGCGGTAATGTCGCGATAATTATACCCGGACAGGCAGTTCATGACATCTTTGTCCTGGTTGATACCGATCTCAAGAAGAAGTCTTCCTCCTGGTTTCAGGCATTCCAGCGCAAGTGGAGCGAGTCTGAAGACAAGGTCAAGTCCGTTCACTCCTCCGTCGAGTGCAAGGATCGGATCCTGCAGCACTTCCCGGCTTAATGTGGGAATCTCCGAAGAGGGAATATAGGGTAGGTTTGCCGTGATCAGGTCGAATGTCGCCTCCTTACGGAGATCATTTGGAATCAGGTCAGCTTCAAAAAAAACAACTCGATCAGCTCCCAGCAAAGAAGCATTCTCCCGTGCCAGGGAGAGGGCATCGGGAGAGATGTCCGTTGCACATAAGGATGCAATAGGTCGCTCCAGCGCGAGAGTCAGTGGGATGACTCCACTTCCTGTCGCCACATCCAGAATGCGATTCAGCCCCTCATACGTAAGGGCTCGTTCAACCAGTTGCTCGGTTTCCGGTCTAGGGATCAGTGCCCGCGGATCGCATGTAAACTGACGTCCGCAAAATTCCACCGTTCCAAGAAGGTGTTGAAGGGGAACTCCCGTGCCGCGACGACGGACCAGATGCCGCAGTGGTTCCCTCTCTTGTTCGCCCAGTTGTCTGTCAAATTGAAGGTAGAGCTCCAAGCGCTTGATTCCAAGGGAATGCGCAAGGAGATGTTCGGCATTCAGTCGTGGCTGCTCAACCCCTTGTTTGGAGAGAAATTCAGTGGCTCCTTTCAGAACATCCACCAACGACATGGACGTCGTGGACATGGCTAACCGGAAACCGACTCCTCAAGCCGCTGCTGCGTGTCTGTGGCTTCAATGGACGCAATCAGATCGGCAATCTCACCCTCCATCACGCGGTCGAGGTTGTAGAGTGTCACCCCGATGCGATGTTCCGTTAGACGGTTTTGGGGGAAATTATACGTCCGGATTTTCTCTTCCCGACCTCCTGAACCGATCTGGCTCTTCCTGTGAGCGGCATACTTCTGGGCCTCCTCGTCACGCTTCTCCTCGAGAAGACGGGACCTCAGGATGGTCAGGGCTTTTTCCTTGTTCTTTTGCTGGCTGCGGCCGTCCTGACAGCGGACGATTTTACCGGTCGGGATGTGCATCACCTGAACGGCTGAATCCGTCGTATTGACTCCTTGTCCGCCTGGACCACCGGCCCTGCATACCTCGATGCGGAGATCCTGGGGACGAATTTCAATATCCACTTCCTCGGCCTCTGGGAGAACGGCAACAGTGGCCGTCGAGGTGTGAATCCTGCCTTGGGCCTCCGTCGCGGGGACACGCTGAACGCGGTGAACGCCGCTCTCGTATCGTAGTCTGCGGAAGACATCGTCTCCAAAAACCTGAAAGATGACCTCCTTGAATCCTCCTGCGTCGTTTGGACTCGCCTCGATCATTTCGGTGCGGAGTCCTTCCATCTCTGCATACCGGGTATACATCCGGTAAAGGTCTCCTGCAAAAATGGCCGCTTCTGATCCTCCGGCCCCCGCACGTATTTCCACAATGGCGTCGCGATCGTCATCAGGTTGAGGGGGGAGAAGTGAGAGAAGGACTGCCTGTTCCAGTTTTGGGATCTTTGCATTGATCTCCTCAATTTCAGCTTTGGCCAATTCCGCCATTTCCTCATCGGGGGAAACCGCCAACTCCTGATTTTCAGTCAATTGGGACCTCAGGTTCTCAAGTTCGTCCCAAGTGGTGATTAACTCCTTTACCCTGGAATGCTCTTTAAGAACCTCACGGGCTTTTTTGGCATCGTCAAAGAGGGAAGGATCAGTGATCACCTTCTCGAGTTCCTCGAAGCGCTGGCGACGCTTCGCAATCAGCGGTTTGAAATCAAGGTTCATAGCTTACTCCCGACAGGACCAATCGGGGGAACCGTCCGGCACCGGAGATTTCCAGCGCCAATCGTCCTCCCGATCTTGGGATCGGGAAGGGGGCAATCTAGGCTTTTTTGGTCAACGATGGCTTGGTAGCACGAGTCGCACGAGCATTGCCATAACGGCGGGTGAACTTCTCGATGCGACCAGCCGTATCAATGAACTTCTGCTCGCCCGTGAAATAAGGGTGGCAGGAAGAGCAGATACCAATCTTGATATTATCCCGGGTCGAGCGGGTCTGGTAAGCGGCACCGCAGGCGCAAATGATCGTTGTGGCGTTATAATCAGGGTGAAGGCCGGCTTTCATAGAGCTAAGTATCTTGCTTCAAAGCCTTCCCTGAAGCAATGAAAAATCAAACGATTTCACTCCGCCACGCTCTGTAGATCTCCGGTGAAATCTCGGAAGGCTTGATCTCGCTCCGTCCACCCCAGAAGACATTCGTGTAGAGGAGCGGAATTCCAGCTTGTTGAAGATGGATATCCATGGCCGCCTTGTGTTCGAGAACTCGCTCTTTATCCGTCCCATGAGCCACGCCCATAATGTTGACATTGTTGAATTCGGGACCGCCCTCACGCCAGTAGCAATGGGTCATGATATCATGGCGTCCGATTTCAGCTCCGGCTTCAGCCTCACGACCTGGCGGAACGGCCCAGTGGAAGAGGGCATTGAAGCGCGTGACACGGACCCCTGTCGAGGAGGGTTTGACATGCTCGAGAAACGTGGAGAAGCGTCCAAGGAGTTTGCGTTCCAGAAAGGACCGGGCCACGGAATAAAAAATCTCGGGAGTCACCCCGGCTGCTTCTGCCCGTTTTAACCAAGGGAAAGCGGTGATTTCATCGGCCCTGAACTCGCGCTTCAGTTCAAGAAGAATGCTCCACTCAAGATCCGTGAGATGGACGACTGCCGGTGTCATCATTGTTGCGGGATGAGGCGAACGTTCACCGGGCAGGGAATTCTTTCTTCGCACATGTCCGACACCGAGCGTGAAGATCCCCTTGGCCTGCATCAGGCGGTAGGAATCTGCGCCGATTCTTCTGGCGAGTAGTTCGCAATGCTCTGTCAGAGAGAATCCTGCCGGCACCTTGAGGGTTGTCCAGAGACGGAAGGCTCCTCCCTCGATACGGGCATCGGTGGATCGAACGACAACATGGCCCGAAAAGGGATCTTCCTTAAAAAGGAAATCAAATGCGGATTCCATCCTTTCCTCGGGAACCCGCCAGGCAACCAACCCCCCCTCTGCAAGATTATTAGCAATCAGGGTCTGCCGGACTCGGCGAATCGTTCCGGCTTCAAGCATTGCACGAACCCTCTCCAACACGGTTTCCAGGGAATGGCCGGAGCATTCCGCAACGATGGAAAAAGGGTCTTCATGGAAGCCTTCGATTTTATCCTCGGAGATGGCAAGGATGTCCGCATTGACCGGATCATTGTGTTCGACGGGAATCATGGGAAGAAAATGATGAAGGTTGATTTGTGAATGATGAAAAGTAGAGCTCTGGAACGTGACCCCGTGTGGAATCTGAACCTGTCAGTTATTCCTCCATCTTCTTTTCCTGATTTCTAGATGAATGACTTCACGGCTTCGGAGAGGACATTGAGAACGCAGTCAATCTCTTCTTCAGTGTTGTAAAAGTGGGGGCTGAAGCGAAGCCAGAATCCGTGATCACGGGTTCGTCTGTAAGAAGCGGAAACGGAATTCCTCTGGAGTTCTGCGTAGAGCATGGCTGGATCGCAGGCAGGATGACGTGCGGTCAGAATGCCCGATCTCATGGGTTCGTGATTCCGGGGTGAGAGAAATTCAAAGCCGAGTTGCTCAAGTCCCGATTCCAAAAGATCCCGTCGGGCAAGAATCAGGGTGGAGATGTTATCAATTCCCTGCTCGGCAAGCAGGTTGATCGAGGCTCTCATTCCGTAGATTCCCGCGACATTGAGCACGCCCGGTTCGTATCGCCTACCTCCCTCTTCAAATTGAATGACGGTCTGGGCCAGGAAATCAGGTGACTTGATATTCCATGATCCAAGCAGAGTGGGGCGGCATTCCTCAAAACGACTCCGGGCAACGAAGACAATCCCGGCTGCGAGAGGTCCCAGCAACCACTTGTGAGCGTCAGCCGAGAGAAAATCGACATGCTCGACAGGTGTTGGGAAGGCTCCCAGGGTCTGGATCGCATCAAGAGAGAAGAGGATTCCCCGACTCTGCAGGAGATTGCCAATGGAGGTGATGTCAATGCGCCAGCCGGTTTGAAAATGACAAGATGCGAGTGCTACGAGGCGTGTGGAGGGAGTCAGTGCGGATTCGACATCTTCTAAGGTGATTTTTCCGAGAACCTCGGTTTTTAACCATTTGATAACCACCCCACGATCCTGAAGATTCAACCAAGGGTAGACATTGGCAGGATAGTCATCCGCATACACCACGACCTCATCCCCCTTGTTCCATTGAATCCCATTGGCAAAAAGACTGATTCCGAGGGAGGTGGGTCCTAAAAGTGCGATTTCCCCTGCGTCTGCACCGATCAGAGCGGCGGCATCCCTTCGAGCAAGACTGACTTCCTTGAGGACCCCGTCGAACTCCTGCTGATCCACGGAACTTGAGTCAATGTAGTTCTTCATCGCTTCTGCCGACCTAGCAGGAAGGGCTGTGACACCCGCATGACCAAGAAAGATGCGCTTCCTGGCTACAGGAAACAAATCGAGGCGATCAGCCTCGCCACAGGGCATCCTCATCACGGCACCTCTTGCCCGCCAACCTGAGCAGGTTCGTGAATCATTTTCCAGAACTGGTCCGTGTTCTCCGCTCCATCTGTCTGATCATCGTCAGTCATCGGCAACTTGGAACGGTAGAGGAAATCCCTGATCGTGTTCTTGTGCAGCACCCGATGGATAAGGATCCCTTCGGCATGACGCTCGAAATAGATCCTGTGATCACTGCTTCTGAAACGGTGAAGTGTCCGACCATCCCGCTGAATTTTTCCAAAACTCTCTCCCTGGAGTGAATTCAGATCTTCGGGAAGGACCTGGAACTCGGAGAGTAGGTCGAGTTGCAGATGTTTCGGAAGAGCGCTCATCTCCGCGGCGCTGGTTGGGTTGAAAATGACTTGGAACACGATCAGAGAGTAGCGGGAAGATTCCCAGATGCGCAACGCCTAGCTCTTGCCTACCTTCGGATGTCGTTTCTGAAGCTCGCGGCATTCAGCGAGAGTAAAACCGTTGATTCGTGTTCGTAGCTAAGGATATTCAGCACGCCGGTCTGAATGACAAAGTGCCGACCCTCGATCGGTGGAAGTTCGAGCCAACGGGCTATAAGAACCCTTAGCACGTGGCTATGGGCAAAGATCAACGCATCATCACCTAACTCCTTCAAGCGCCTGATGACTCGGTCACATCGATCCGCAACCTGCTCGGAACTCTCCCCGCCGGGGCATTGATGGGTAAAAACAGTCCACTGTGGATCCTTCTGACGGATCTCCTTGGTCGTAATTCCTTCGTGGTCGCCATAATGCCATTCGGCGAGATCTTCCGTCACCTCGACCTGTTGACTGAATCCCGCAAGTTCACAGGTTCTCTGGGCTCTTTTTCTTGGACTGCAGAGCACGAGTTTGAAATCCCATCCTGAAAGTTCCGACTTCAAAGAAGAAGCCTGTCGCTCCCCCTCCAAGGTCAGGGTAATCTCACTGTAGGATGTATGCCGTCCATTCTTGCTCCATTCGGTTTCACCATGACGGACGAGGACAATCTGAGGACCGGAGGAGCGCATTGTTTTATTTCTGGAGAAGGGGTTCGAGAGTTAAAAAGGGAAAACTAAACCGCTGCAAGTTCAAGGTGTGATTGATTCGGTGAAATCTCCAGAAGGATCGGGCAACTGGCCATTTCGGCAAGAAGTCGCACATTCCCCTCTCTAGAGAGGTCTGAAACATCATCAGGATGATTGTTCAGGACGATCCCTCCGCACTCGAGACCATGCATTTTGATCGATTCGAGGGTCAGGAGTGCATGGTTCAATGCTCCCAGTCTGTTGCGAACTACCAGGAGAACAGGAAGATTCATCTCCTTTGCGAGATCAGCGGAGGAGTAGTTGATAGAAAGAGGAACAAGCCACCCACCGACCCCCTCGACAAGCAGTGAAACGTGAGTGCTACGCAGGAATTGAAAGGTCGCCATTATTTGCGATGCCTCGAAGGATCGGCCTTCAAGACGTGCGGCTTCGATCGGGGCGAGGGGAGCCTTATAAGAGACAGGCGTTACCTGTGATAGGGAGAGTTCGTTGTCGGCAGACTCGCGGAGCAGAAGGGTGTCTTCCGGTTCTCCGCAGGAAATCGGCTTCATGGCAACCGTGTCAAATCCGGCCCTTCGCAGGCTTTTGGTCAACAGAGCGGTGACGTAGCTTTTACCTGCATTTGTGTCGGTTCCGGTGACAAAGAAGTTCATGCAGGATGGTTGAAAAGTTGAAATGTTAAAAAGTGAAACATTGAAGCAATCTACGCAATGAGATCCGGGAAAGACGTTTTAACCTTCGAATCTTTCACTTGTTCACGTCTCCTTGTGTCGCCTCCAGAAAAACCGATTCGAGATTCCTTCTAGGATGCGACGCCGAGACCATCTTGCCTCCCCTGAGCGCGAGTAATGTTGCAATTTCCTCCTCAAGTCCGGGGGGAGCATTCTCGATCACATATTCGGTCAGATTGGTGACCCCGGTGAGATCATCCAGAGTGCCTTCTCTCACAAGATGTCCTTTTGCCAGAATGCCGATCCTGTCGCAGACTTCTTGAACCTGTTCGAGCAGGTGGGACGTCAGAAGGATTGTCTTTCCCCGGGATTTTAGTGCCAGAATCAGCTCACGGATCGCCCTTGATCCCGCGGGATCGACCCCTGCCGTCGGTTCGTCGAGAATAAGGAGTCGAGGGTCATGAACCAGCGACTGAGCCAGTCCGATCCGCTGAAGCATTCCCTTTGAGTATCCGCCGATGCGCCGTGATCCCGCATCCTGCAATCCCACAAGTTCGAGTAGTTCAGCCACTCGTTTTTTGAGAGACGCTCCAGAGAGCCCGCACAACTTTCCGTAAAAGGAGAGCGTCTCCCGGCCAGTCAGAAATTTGTAGAAGTAGGGGTTCTCGGGAAGAAACCCGACGTCGATCCTGCTTGAGACGGAGGAGCTGGAGCTTCCAAATATTTCCGACGTTCCGGAAGAGGGAGTCACCAAGCCAAGGAGGATTTTCAGGGTGGTGCTTTTACCCGAACCATTGGGACCAAGCAGGCCGTAAACCTGCCCAGCGGCGATGTCCAGGTTGAGCCCCCTCAAGGCCACCACCTGACGACGGCTCAGATGAATGGGAAAAACCTTGTTCAGGTCACGGATGCGAACGGCTGATACTCTCGCAACGTCAGAGGTCATCTGCTTTACCTCAGGGGATGATCCGGAATCCCCTGATCCCTGGTTCGGGAGCCGCCGGAAGGATTGTTTCACGATCAATATGACCGGCAAGATGACTGTCACGGATGGAGTTCAGGAATTCCTCGACTTCCTGAGTTTCTCCCATGGCAAAGAGTTCGACCCCACCATCCGGTAGATTTTTGATCCAGCCCCGGATTTCAAAACCCTTTGCGAGAGAGAGTACCGTGGCACGGAACCCGATCCCCTGAACCTTTCCCTCGTAGCAGATGCTGAGTGTCGCCATACCTCCCTGGTTTCTATCGGACCTGACCACTACCACGGATCAGGTATTTGTAACTCGTCAATTCCTGAAGGCCCATGGGCCCGCGCGCATGAAGTTTATCTGTGCTGATGCCAATCTCGCATCCGAATCCGAATTCGGATCCGTCCGTAAAGCGTGTGGAGGCATTCCAGTAAACCGTGGCACTATCGACCCCCCTGAGGAATCGCTCAGCCACCTTGGCATCCTCGGTCACGATCGAGTCACTGTGATGCGATCCATGGGATTCAATGTGATCGATCGCCTCGTCAACGGAATCGACGATCCTAAGAGCAAGGATCAGGGAGAGAAATTCCGTCCGGAAATCCTCCTCCACGGCCTCCTTGAGAAGAGAGGCATGCTCTACCATGATCGACTCAGGGATAAGTCCCAACGATTCCTTATCGCAACGGAGTTCCACTCCACGCTCAAGGAGAGAAAGAATTCCCTCTGAAAGGAATGTGGGTGCAATGGCCCGATTCAATAGCAACGTCTCGATCGCATTGCAGACGCCGGGGCGCTGGCACTTCGCGTTCAGGAGGATCGAACGGGCCATCTCCAGATCGGCTCCGGCATCGACATAAACACTGCAAATTCCGTCGTAGTGCTTGATGACAGGCATGCGGGCATGCAGAGAGACCGTTTCAATCAATCCCTTACCCCCCCGGGGAATGATGCAGTCAAGGTGCTTCTCCATGCCGCATAGCAGGCGGACGGCTTCGCGGTCCGTGACCTGGACAAGTTGTATCGAGGCTTCGGGCAATCCCGCCCTGCACGTTCCAACCTGCAATGAGGAGGCGATCGCCCGATTGGAATGAATGGCCTCGCTGCCCCCCCTCAGGATCACTGCATTCCCTGCCTTCAAGCAGAGAATCGCGGCATCGCTGGTGACGTTGGGGCGGGACTCATAGATGATTCCGATGACACCGATGGGAACGCTGATTTTTTGAAAATCGAGTCCGTTCTCCTTTTTCCACTCGGTCAGAGTGATTCCTACGGGATCAGGAAGTGATGCCGCGACACGGATCCCCTCGGCCATCGATTCAAGGCGGACTCTGTCAAGGCGGAGTCTGTCAAGCATCGAGTCTGACAAGCCTGCTTGTTCTCCCGCAGCAAGATCCAGGGCATTAGCCGCCAAAATTCCGGGAGCATCCTCCAAAAGCTGATTCGCCATGGCTAGCAGGGCTCGGTTTTTTTCATCGGAAGAAGCCAGGCCAAGAATCCTTGAGGCGGATCGCGCGCGTTCACCGATCCGGTGAAGCTCTTCTGTAAGTTCAATATCCATGAGTTAGCTTTCTTATTACTTGAGTCGGTTGAAAACGGCAACCGCCGGATGGCCCCCACCTCTCGGACTTTCTAATGCAAAAATCGAACCGATCCAAACCGTTTCCTTATCCATGCGGATCGACACACTGCTTGGCGGTGGTTATGAAGGGGAGTGGTGTCCTTTTTAAGACGCAACCTTCGATGATGAAAACAGCATCCCTACAATTACAGAAACTTGGAAAGCTCTATATCGAGAGGACTTGCTCCGATTTTCCTCAATGGGGAAGCGGCATGGGGTTTTCAAAATACGAATCCGGTCTGTCTGGCAGCGATGAGAGAACCCACCTTTCGCGCAATCGATTCCTGGAAAAGCTACTGACTGAAACCGAGAAGATCTCGGCTCAGACCTTACAGGGGGACGATTGGATCGACCGGCGCTGTTTTCTATCCCTTCTGCGTACCGAGTTGCTTAATAGCCGTGATTTGCAGCGTTGGAGAACCAATCCCCAGGAGTGTTGCGACGGCGCCGTGGGTGCCGTCTTTGAACTCCTCAGCAGACACTCCGACAATCTGAAAAAAGCCAGGACCTCGATTGAGGCACGTCTCGCTCTCATCCCCCGATTCCTCAAGGAGGGTGCATCGACAATCAGAATGCCGGTGCCACTTTGGTGCAAGTTGGCAGTCCAGTCCTGCAAAGGTGCGTCTGAATTCATCCTCACTCTCGGCGAGAAACTTTCGGAAATTTCCCCAGATGCCACGAGAACGCGCAGACTTGCACGAAAGGCGGCTGATGCTTTCGAAGATTATGCACAAGCAGTCTCCTCCAAAAAACAGGGAGGCCATGGGGACTTCGCCATCGGGAGGGAGAGATTTGAGTATCTTTTACGCGAGCGGACGGGGCTCGACTGGACGATTCCTGAGATTGAAGCCGAGGGGCGAAGGTTGATTTTGACGTTGGGCGAGGAAATGCAACAAGAGGCTAAAAAGTTCGGTCCTAAAACAGCCAAAGAAATCCTTGATTCGGCACGGGAGAGTTGGCTTCCCGAAGCCCCTCTTCTTGAACTCTATACTCGTTCCTCGGAAGCGTGGCGTGCCCGGGTTGTTACTAGCGGCCTCTTTCCGATTCCTCTGGGTGAGTCCTTGAAAGTCACCCCGGTTCCCGATTTCATGCGCGATCACTTCCCAACCGCCGCCTACAGTTCAGCCGGGCCCTTTGAGAAGCATCAGCGCGGAACTTTTTGGGTCAATGATCTGGGATCCTCGAAAAAAGATCCAGCTGGAGCCCTTCGCGAGGCGAGGCAGCACTTCGGCCTGGAACTCACGAGTGCTCACGAGGGATACCCGGGCCACCATCTCCAGTTTGCCATTCAAAACCAGCATCCGAGCCACATTCGACGGCTCTGCAGTCACGCGATCTTCTACGAAGGATGGACCATGTGGTGTGAAAAGCTTGCCGTGGAAAAAGGGTGGTGCACCGGACCTTTTTCACGACTGCAACAACTCCATGATGCCCTGTGGAGAGCTCACCGTATCGTCATCGACTGCGGTCTCCATACCGGCAAACTGACCCACGAATCGGCGGCCCGGATGCTGGTGAAGGGAGTTGGTTTTACTCTGGCTCGAGCACGGGCCGACGTGAATTGGTATACTTCCCAACCGACCGTTCCGATGAGTTATCTCCTCGGTAGACTTGAGCTTGAGAGAGTCAAGGATGCCATGATGAGGAAGGAGGGATGGTCCTTGAGAGAGTTTCACGACTGGGCCTTGTCGCACGGAGCGGTTCCCTGGCGCTGGATTCTTGACGCAAACCTCCACGGGGGCGAATAACCCATCAAACTTCAATGTCATGGTAGGAAACTATGAGTTGGTGACTCTGAAAGGGGGCATCCGGAGCATCCGCTCCATGACCCATGGAGAGACGATGCACGTGGGGACGGATCCACGCACCGAGGCACTTGAACTGCACGTCGGCCAGCAAAAGATCGTTGGGCGCTCGCTTGAACAGCGCAGGGAATCTTCCTCAACTCCTCCAACCCCGTTTATCATTTGGGACGTGGGCCTCGGACCAGCAGCTAATGCCATCTCCGCTATGACGGCACTTCGGGAGGCAGCGGTCTCTACAACGAAGGATAAGATCCCTCGAGTCGAGATCCATAGTTTCGAAATTTCAACCGAGGTATTGGAGTTTGCCCTCCTTCACTCCAGGGAATTGGAATATCTCACGGGCTGGGAAGCGACGATAGCAGAACTGCTCGCACAGAATTGCGCGGAGGTAACTCCCGAGATCCGATGGGTTCTCCACCGTGGAGATTTTTCACGGCAGGCGCATCATGCACCCTCCCCGCATAGTATCTTCCATGATCCCTACTCACCGGCCCGCAATCCCGAAATGTGGAACCTCGAAACTTTTGCTTCCGAGTGGAAGGCCGTCGATGGTCCGGAATGCGGTCCATGCCTGTTAACCAACTACACACGTTCAACGGCGGTGAGGGTGACCATGCTTCTGGCTGGTTGGTTTGTCGGAAAGGGAGTTCCCACTGGAGAGAAGACGGAAACAACGATCGCATCCAATAGGATGGAACTTTTGGAGAACCCTTTGGATGAGGAATGGTTATCACGCGTTCGCTCCTCGACCAATGCGGCCCCGATCCGTGGACGCAATTATGAACGGGGCCCCGTCGCGCCCGAGGACTATGCCAAGGTCCGTCAACTGAGGCAGTTCACCTGACGGAACTCAGTAAGCTTTTTCGCCTTGCTTCTTGAGGACTCTGGCCTGGACAAACGACTGGATGCACTTTGCTACGAAGATCCCGCAGAGGAGAGCCGTTGCCATCTTGGCGATGGCCGCACTCCCGTTTTCTGCGGCTGGATATTTCAAGACAACAAGAAACTTTGAGAAGGCCGAAACTGTTGCCCCGAATCCAATCAGGCCGATGAGAACGGCGACATGCATCACGTGCATGTGAATCTTCGGATTGCGGGCCAGAATGCCGCAAAGGATCAGTAAGACACCAAGTGCACACGGAATCAGGGCTGTGTAATGGATGCCCCCGGTGCCAAAGAAGCCGACAAGCCCGACCACATTGAGAAGAAGTCCGATGAGAAGTGTTACTGGAATCATGATTTAAGAATAACAGGCGTCACTTCCGAGGCAACCTTGTCATTCTCCTCCTTCTCCTAAATCCGATCGCCCCAAGCGCCCCTGCTGAAAACAGGAATTCCCTTCATGGGATCGTCTGTTTCCGTTTCAATCAATCTCAACGCTGATCTTTCCCGCCGATATGCTGCATATTGTCCTTATCGAACCTGAAATTCCGCAGAATACCGGCAATATCGCCCGGCTCTGCGTGGCCACGGGTACACGCCTACACCTTGTGGGGCCTCTTGGGTTCTCGATTGATGAGAAGGCAGTCAGGCGTTCAGGGATGGACTACTGGGAGCGTCTCGATCTCAGAACATGGGAATCCTTCGCGGATATCGAGAGGGCTCACCCAGGTGGGCGATTCTTTTTTTTGAGCAGCAAGGTCCAGAGGGCGTATTGGAACCAATCCTTTCAAGAAGGCGATTTCCTGGTTTTTGGCCGGGAGACAAAAGGACTTCCTGCAAGTCTTTTGAACTCCCACCAGGATACTTCTTTGACGATTCCGATGACCGAAGGGACCCGAAGTATCAATTTGGCCACGTCCACGGGGATTGTTCTTTATGAAGCCCTTCGTCAACTCAATCTGGCTGGGACGCCCCGAAGATGATCTAGTAATCTTAGATGTCCGTTACCCCGATCATAGAAGTGCATGAATTGAGTAAGTCTTTTCGGACTTACAAGAAAGAAAATGGACTGGCCGGTGCTTTCAAAGGGCTTTTTCACCGAAAACATACCGAAACAAAAGCGGTTGATCGGGCAAGTTTTTCGGTCTCCGAGGGAGAGTTTGTCGGCTTCCTCGGTCCGAATGGTGCGGGAAAGACCACCGTGCTAAAGATGCTCTCGGGACTTCTTCAACCGACGTCCGGCACGGCATCGGTTCTCGGATTCAATCCCTCCAAGCGACCCTCCGAACTGAAGCGTCAGTTTGCCCTCCTCATGGGGCAAAAGAACGCCCTCTGGTGGGATCTTCCCGCGCGGGAATCACTCGAACTGAACCGTGCCATTTACGGCATTGACCGCAAGGAGTTTGAGAGCAGGGTGAATGAGTTGATCGATCTTTTGGATGTTCGCGACAAGATGGGGGTGATGGTTCGTGAATTAAGCCTAGGCGAACGCATGAAAATGGAGCTGATTGCCGCCCTGCTGCACCGCCCAAAGGTCCTCTTTCTGGATGAACCGACCATCGGTCTCGACGTGATGAGTCAGAAGAAGGTCCGTGAGTTTCTCCGCGAATACAACGCGCGCCATAAGGTCGTGACACTCCTTACCAGTCATTACATGCAGGATATTGAGGAACTCTGCAAACGGGTGATCCTGATCGATCATGGAAAAATCTTTTTTGACGGCTCCCTTGAGGATGTGGTCAACCGATTCACTTCGACCAAGATCATCGAAGCGGATTTCAGCACATCGCTACCGGGGAGTTTTATTCCGCCCGGAACGGTCCTTGAGCGCAATCCCCTGCAAATCAAGATCGAGGTTCCCCGCGCCGAGGTTCCCCAAGCCTGTGCCGCCCTTCTGGCAGGGGGCATGGTTGTTGATCTCTCGGTGAGCGAGGTTCCGATCGAAGAGGTGATCCGGCGTGTCTTTGGTCGACAGCAGGAGGAGAACAGGATCCTTTCGGACACCCTATGAAACTCGTTCGTTTCCTCCTTTTTCTTTTGTGCCTGGCCTTGGAACCGGCTTTCGCAGGAATTGGGGAGGGGGTCTCTGCTTCCCTGCAAACGGAAACAGCTTCACCCCTCGATCATACGGGAAGTTTCACAGCCACGATCACACTCGATCTTCAGCCCGGATGGCATACCTATTGGGCCAACCCAGGTGATTCAGGATTGCCTCCGAAGGTCGTTTGGCACCTTCCTCCGGGTTGGACAGCCAGCCCTCTGGAGTTCTCAATCCCCTCTCTGTTCAAGGAACCTGGAGACATGACCATCTATGGTTATGAACACTCTTCGAGTCTGCGGGCAACGATCACGCCTCCCAAGGGAACTCCGGAAGAGGAGATTTTAAGGACCGAACTAAAAGCTTCCCTGACATGGTTGGCCTGCAAGGAACTCTGTGTTCCCGGATCGACCGACCTCTCTGTGCTCATTGGGAACCATGGGAAAAGAGCCTTTCACAATGACCCCTGGCCCGAGAAAGGAGAACCTCCTTTCCCCGTCCATCAATCGTTTAAGAAGGACTCTTATTATCTTTCATTTGAGGGATCATCGGGTGCTGTTTATCAACTCTATCCGTCCCCCCTTCCAGAAGCATCGGATGGCCCCGTGCACCAATCTGCCGAGGAGTTGTCGCTCCCTCCATCCGTGGTCATGGCATCAGGAACGGCCATCTCCATCCTTCAACCTTGGAATGGCACCACGGCTTTCAGAGGACTCCTCGTAGAGACCATCGGCCCGCTTAAAAAAGCCTGGTGGATTCGCGGTCATCCAACCCAACCCACTCATCAGAAAGAAAATTTTCCCTCCTTGCTGATCCTTGTATCAGCCCTGGTCTCGGGATTTCTCGGGGGCATGATTTTGAATCTCATGCCGTGCGTTCTGCCGGTGATCTCTTTGAAAATCTTCGGTTTTATTGCCCAGGCCGGTGAGTCACCCGGTCGTATCCTCCGTCACGGACTTACTTTTGCTACGGGAATATTCGTGTGGTTTCTTGGACTCGGATTTTTGGTTATTATGATCAAGGCTGGAGGGGCTCAAGTTACCTGGGGAGCGTTTCAATTTCAGAATTCCTACTTCGTGACCGGGTTGAGTTTTCTCGTCTTTCTCTTTGCCTTGAATCTCCTCGGAGTCTTTGAAATCACCCTGCCTGGAGCAGCCTCCAACAAACTGGATCAAATCGCCTCTTCCTCGGCCTCGGGATCAAGCTATGCGAGTTCCTTCTTTCAAGGCCTTTTTGCCACACTGCTTGCCACTCCCTGCACGGCCCCCTTTCTGGGAAGCGCCCTCGGGTTCGCCTTTGGTCAGAGCCCGATCATCATTCTGGCAATGTTCACTGCGGTTGCGTTAGGCATGTCCGCTCCGTATCTCATACTCTCTGCCCGGCCGGGATGGCGGCAATGGATTCCAAAACCGGGAGCCTGGATGGAGCGTCTTAAGCAGTTCATGGCATTCCCCCTTCTGGCAACAAACCTCTGGTTGCTCTGGGTGCTGCAAAACCAACGTGGAGGGGATGCCGCCCTAATTTTGTCAGCCCTTTTCCTGATCATCGGATTCTGTGCATGGGCCCTTGGCGCCTTGTCCGCGTCTTCATGGAACTCAGCCTGGCTTATCAGGATCCTGATCCTCCTGGTTGCGGCCTGTTCGATGTTCCTAGGATCTGTCCGAATCGCCGCGATGAGCCTTGCTCCCAAGATGACCACTGCCGGTGACGGGATCGGTTGGATTCCTTATTCGCCCCAGTCCCTGGAACGCTTAAGAGATGACGGCAAGCCGGTTTTTCTCGATTTCACGGCATCCTGGTGCCTGACCTGTCAATTCAACGAACGGACAGCGATCGATGTCCCGGCCGTCAGGAAGCTGATGAAGGAGAGGGGCATCACAGCCATGAAAGGAGATTGGACAAATTCCGATCCTGAAATCACCGACGCCCTACGATCCTTCGGCCGGGTCGGAGTCCCCCTTGCTCTCTTTTATCCTTCGGGAAAGGGGAGCTCTCCCGTCATCCTTCCCGAATTACTTACGGAAAAGATCGTTCTCGAGGCACTCGGGAAGTAAGCCATGTTACCAACTCTGGAATCTTTCCTGTTTTCCCTCTTCCCGATTCCTGATTCAGTCACTCCATTCCATGAATTTCAAGACCCTTAAGCTCGACCAACTCGATCAAAACAAGCCGATCTCAAGGGAAGAATACGGCCGCGAACTGAAGCGGTGCCAACTCGGTCTTCTCAATCTCCAACTTCGCCTTAAAGAGAGCAAACGCTCGGTCATTATCGTGCTGGAGGGACCCGACGCAGCCGGGAAGGGGGGAGCGATCAAACGGACTCTGGAGCGTCTCGATCCACGTCTTGTCCGCGTCTATTCCACTCAGAAGCCGACCGCTGAGGAATACCGTCATCATTATATGTGGCGTTTCTGGAACCGGATTCCACCTTTCGGTGAACTGGCGGTTTTTGATCGTTCCTGGTATGGCAGGGTTCTGGTTGAACGGGTGGAGGGTTTTGCCACAAAGGAGGAGTGGATGAGGGCTTACCGCGAGATCAAAGAATATGAGCAGACGCTTGTCGAGGGTGGGGCGATCCTGATCAAACTCTTCCTGCAGGTCTCTAAAGCCGAGCAACTCAAACGCTTCAAGGCCCGTCAGTCCGATCCCTACAAGCATTGGAAGATCAACGACGAGGATTGGCGCAATCGCCGCAAGTGGACCAAGCACAACGAAGCGGCGGAGGATATGTTTCGTAAGACCTCGACAAGGTTTGCCCCGTGGACCGTGATCGCGGGCGACTACAAGTGGTATGCCCGCGTCCAGTTTGCCACGACCATTTTTGATCGGATCTCCAAGGAGTTTCCCTAAGCCTGAGTCTGGGGAGAGCTCTCCAGAGAGAGCCCCCCGTCTTTACAGACCTGCGTCGGTCACTGCGCCATGGGAGGCGTCCGTGACATGAGAGGCATATTTGGCAAGAACACCCCGGCGGTAGCGGGGAACTGGTTGCTTCCAGGTCTTTTTACGGCTGGCCAGCTCGGCAGTGGTGGCATCCAGGGAGAGTGTTCTCTTGTTGGCGTCGATGGTGATGAGATCACCCTCCTTGATCAGGGCAATCGGTCCACCTAAGAAGGCCTCGGGCGTGATATGCCCGACTACAAATCCATGGGTGCCACCCGAGAAGCGTCCGTCGGTGATCAGAGCGACCTCCTTGCCGAGACCAAGACCCATCACTGCACTGGTGGGAGAGAGCATCTCGCGCATACCGGGTCCCCCTTTGGGTCCCTCATAGCGGATCACTAGGACATCACCCTTCTTGATCTTCTTTGCGAGAATGGCCTGAAGAGCCTTCTCCTCGGACTCAAACACGCGGGCTCTCCCTTCAAAGCGAAGCCCCTCTTTACCTGAGATCTTGGCGACTGCACCTCCGGGAGCGAGGTTGCCTTTGAGAATGACCAGATGACTCTCTTTCTTGATCGGATTATCGATCGGACGGATGATCTCCTGACCCTTGGGATAGGGTTTGAAGGAAGCAATGTTCTCACGAAGGGTCTTTCCGGTGACCGTCATCACGTCGCCGTGAAGGAGTCCCGCAGCCAGCAGATCCTTCATCATCGGGACGATGCCCCCGATCTCCACAAGCTGGGACATGAGATACTTCCCGCTTGGTTTGAGATCGGCCAGAACCGGAACCTTTTTTCCGATCCGTGTGAAGTCTTCGATTACGAGTTTCACTCCGGCTGCATGGGCGATTGCAAGCAGGTGAAGGACCGCGTTCGTCGATCCACCGAGTGCAATCACGACGGTGATGGCATTTTCAAAGGCCTCCTTGGTCATGATGTCTAGGGGACGGATTCCTTTCTTGAGGAGGTTCAGCACTGCGGCTCCCGCATCACGGCAGTCCTTGACCTTGTGGCTTGAGATCGCGGCCTGTGCGGAGCTGTTGGGGAGGCTCATCCCCATCGCCTCGATCGCGGAGGCCATGGTGTTGGCGGTATACATTCCGCCGCATGATCCGGGTCCGGGGATTGCGCAGGTCTCGACAGCCCGGCGATCCTTGGCCGAGATCGTTCCTGCAGCCTCCTGTCCCACTGCCTCGAAGACCGAGACGACATCCACGAGTTTTCCATTGAGGCATCCCGGAAGGATGGTTCCTCCATAGACAAAAACAGCAGGTCTATTGAGTCGGGCGATAGCCATGATGCAGGCCGGCATGTTCTTGTCACACCCGCCGATGGCCACGATCCCATCGAAGCCCTGACAACCGGCCACCGTCTCGATGGAATCGGCTATAACTTCGCGGGAGACCAGAGAGTATTTCATCCCCTCCGTCCCCATCGAGATCCCGTCGGAGATGGTGATCGTGTTGAAGATGATCGCCTTCCCACCGGCCTTGTCGATCCCGAGGGCAGACTCCCTCGCAAGGGCGTCGATGTGCATGTTACAGGGAGTGACCATGCTCCAGGTCGAGGCCACACCGACAATCGATTTACTGAAATCCTTTTCACTGAAGCCGACAGGGTAGAGCATGGCACGGCTGGCAGCACGGCTTGGACCATCTAGGAGGATCGAGGAGTGAGCGCGCTCCAACGAAGCTGAAGAGGGCGGCTTAGTCGTTGCGGAAGGAGACTTTTGGGAGGACTTTTTTCGGGAACTCATGGGTTACTATTAGCAGTGACGGAAGGAGAGTCGAAGCGGAAATCTCCCTACCTTCCGGATTGGAGGGATGGAATCCCAAGATGGTCGATCATTTCCTGAATCATGGAGCGTTGGGGATCGGTGAGTTCCGGGCATCGGAGAGCCTCTTGCAAGGTTTTCATGGCGTTTCCACGCTCTCCGTTTTTACCATAAGCCTGACCGAGGTAGGTAAGACTGGCTCCCAACGGTTCGCTTTTTTTGCGACCCAGTTCGACAAGTTTTTCCAGTGCGGTGATTTCCTCGGCTGCGGATCCAGATGCATTGGCCGACCTTGCCAGCAAAAAGAGAGTTTCCTCATTGGGCGGAGTCTCCTCCATCAGGCGTCGGGATTCCAACAGGGCCGCATTGGAATCACCCGTCTCAATCAAGGCCCGGATCAAGGTCATCCGTGCGGAGGTCTTGGAGTGATCTTTTCCCAGGGATTGTCTCGCGAAGTTTTTGGATTCTTCCCAGCGCCCCCTAAGCGCGGAGAGGGAAGCCTTTACTTCCAGGAGCTCCGAAGTCCGTCGATGGGTTTTTTCAGCCGATTGAAGAAGTTTCTCTGCCTCGGAGGTTTGGTTGATTGCGATCAGCACACCGGCCGTCCTTATCATCCACTCGGCACGCTCCTCCGAATTGGGCCATGCTTTGACGAGAGCCTCATCATTAGGAACCTGCCAGTCACCCAAGGTGGAGGTTGGGGTGAAGGTTGTTAAGGAAGTGACTTTGGATGTTGCAGAGAGTGCTTGGGCCTCTGAGATCGAGGTGATGGGAGCGAAGAGGAGACCCCAAGGATTCACCTCCTTGATCCTCCAGAGAGGAGATTTCAGAAGGGATGCAACAAGGGGAAAGCTTCTCTGGTCACTTCCCAACAAGACCGAGGAGAAATGCCGGACTCTGTTCAGGCGGTAAAAGAGGGCGGGGGTTCCGCAAGCCTCCCGGCATTCCGTGGGGGAGGGGATCTGCGACGGCAACTGAGAGGGTAATCGTGAAGCCTGATCGGCTTTGATCGATGAAGTGAATGGGAAAAATTCCGGACTGATGAAGACCTGCTTACCGTCGATCAGGAGCCCCTCAAGCAGGGGAGTCGGACTTGCAAGAAATGCCGTGCTTTTGTTCACACCCTTATTTCCAGGGTCGGACTTCTGGCATCCCATTAATGTCTCCAGTATCACTAATGCGACCAATGTCGCCACGGCCACCGGGATCATGAGGGTGATCACACCGCATGCAGATCCCTTGATAAACCGTGATTTCATAAACCGGAACCCATACATTCCTACTAGTAAGTCTTTTTTTTCCTTTCGGGAAAAGAGCCAAACTCTTGAAGTCATTCCCTTGGCTGGTATCAATCAGCCATGAAACAGCTCCTCCTAACCCTACTTGCCATGAACTTCCTCTCCTTATTCGCCAACGCACAGTCCGTCGATCCCTTGGCCATCGGCTCCCCGGCTCCCCAGATCACTGCCGTGAATCAGGATGGTGAGAGTATCAACTTCTCTGATATCTATGCCAAGGGAGTCACCTTGGTCTATTTTTACCCCAAGGCCGAGACCCCTGGCTGCACTGCTGAAGCCTGTTCCCTGCGCGATGCCTACGAGGGACTCCATGCAAAGGGATTGCAAATCCTCGGTGTGAGCAAGGATACACCCGCCGCTCAGAAAAAGTTCCAGGCGAACAGGAATCTCCCGTTCACTCTCATTGCCGACACGGATGGGAAGGTGGCGACCGCCTTTGCCGTTCCGACCTATCCGGTGGTCGGGATGACCAAGCGTCAGTCCTTCCTCATCAAGGATGGCAAACTGGCCTGGTCCTCCCTCAGTGCCGAGACAAGCGGCGCTGCCCAAGAGGTCCAGAAGGCCCTTGATTCCCTTAGCACGAAATAGCCTCTTTTTCTGGAAATAAGAGAAAAGAGCCTCTCCCACCCAGTCTTCATTACGACTCTTTTGCCCGCCTGATCTTCCCTTCATCGAAATCATGCACTCGTTCCTGATGATCCTCGATTGCCCCGATGGAGTCGGTCTTCTTGCGAGGATCACGAACTTCGTTGCCTCGATGGGAGGGAGCTTTACCGAGGTCAACCAATTCACCGACAAGATCAACGATTGGTTTCTTGCCCGCTTTGCCTTTGAAATCGAACGGGAGACCACCCTCGAGGAGATCCGTAATGCGTTCGCTCCGGTCGCTAGGGAACTGAATGCCAGTTGGTCGTTCCGGGAGGCCACGAAGCCGGTTAAGACCGTCCTTCTTGTCAGCAAGGAGGATCACTGCTTGGCCGACCTTCTCTGGAGATGGCGCTCCGGAGAGCTGAATATCGAGATCCCCTTGGTCGTCTCCAATCATGAGGACCTGAAGGGAGTCATCGACAAGGAGGGGATCCCCTTCCTCCATATCCCCATTCCGCGAGAGGAACCCGCGAAGGAATTGGCCTTCCGCCGGATGAGCGACGCAATCTGTGAAGTCTCGGGAGAGTTGACCGTCCTCTGCCGCTACATGCAGGTCCTTCCCGACTGGTATTGCCTGGAGCACCACAACCGTATCATCAATATTCATCATTCTCTCCTTCCGGCCTTTGCGGGTGCGGATCCCTACAAGCGCGCCTACGACCGCGGAGTGAAGTTGATTGGAGCAACCTGTCACTACGCTACCGGGGAATTGGATGCTGGACCGATCATCCATCAGGAAGTGCTCGACGTGGAGCACTTCCATACTCCGGTCGACCTGCGAAGGATCGGCCGTGATTGCGAGCGTCTCGCCCTGGCTCGCGGTGTGCGCCTTCACCTTGAGGATCGTGTTGTCGTCCATCAGTCCCGGGCGATCGTGTTCGGTAACTGAGCGAAGTCCTGCAACCCTTGGAAAATGAACTTCCCGTCAGGCTGGATTCTTGCATAATCACTGCTTGATTGTTTCGGAGCATGGATGTGCTCCGCAATTTTCCCGCACGGGTTGATAGCTCAATGGTAGAGCAGTACCCTTTTAAGGTATTGGTTCTGGGTTCGAGTCCCAGTCAACCCACTTTCTTTTCAAACAGGCGAGATTCTAATGTCGGCCTCAAGTTGCTACAAAAAACGAAAAAAATAGCAACAAATGAGCAGTTAGCGTTTGTCTGTGTAATTTTCCGCCCCTTGGCTCCTCAAAAGAGGGTAGTCCGCTACGGAATTGAACTGATGGGATGGTAACGCAGTAACAATGTGAGAAGATCTTATCCTCACATCCTCTTCTTCTATTTTTTCTGGAATTTTCTGGAAAAGACTCGATTTATTTTTTTGCAAATCTTCAAAAGAAGTGTAGAATAATGAGTTCTCATGAAAATAAAACTTTTCGCAATCCTGCTCTTCGCAGGACTCCTCTCGTCCGGAGTCTATGCTCAGGTGCCGGGAAGCATCGACCTAAACCCCCCCCTTTCTTCGTTTCTCTACTACACTTATACGGCAACCAATGGCCTAGTTTACAGTGAATACGTAAGCCCATATCCTGCTACCATTACCTATGGATCACAAACAAATGTGCAGGCCTACTTAACCTGTTTGGATGTCAATAATCCAACTTCTGTGGGTGCGACCTACACAGGAACATGGCAGACCAATACGGCAGCATATACGACGGCCCTTAAAGAGGCATCTTGGCTAACGGACAAGCTTTACGGTCTGACACCGCAAAATGTTACAAATCTGAATGCGATAGGGCCAATTTCACTAGCCATCTGGTATGTGATGTTACCCTCCTCCACACAACCAACGCCTGCCATTAACATTAATGCTGAGGCCCTGACTTTGGTTAATCAGGCATCCAACGCTGTCGCTAATGGCTATGTTGCCGACATCATCTATTTCAGCCCTTCAAATTCAGCCTCCCAGAGGTTCATGCTCAATCCGCCATCAACTCTCGCAGTTCCCGAACCCTCCCAAGTTGCCGCTTCCCTACTCCTTGTGAGTGGCATTGCTGGATACGTCTTTTTTAACCGCAAAAAAAAACTGATTGCTTAATCAATTTTAGTCTTCAAAGAAGACCCATCCTCTGAGAGAGGGTGGGTTTTTTGTTGCCCCCCACCGGGAAAAAAGCCCGACGGAGATTCCCGTCTATCATAGGCCGGTGATGATGGTGCTGAGGTTCACTTCCTCTTTATGCTTCAAGAATGCTCCGAGCTTGCTTGCCATTACTTCCGAGTTGAATCCATTACAGTCGGCTCCATGCTTCTCTAAATACTTGACCTCGGGCTCTACTCGATAAGGTTTGGGTCCCCAATCAGTTTCCCCACCCCGAATCGTTGGGAACTCGAGCATAGGGAAGGATGCCAAAGATCTGGTCTCTTGAATACTCAGGGATCTTAGTGAGCTTACCCCGAAGAATTGGCCAGAGCCGGGTTGAGGATTTGTCCCCAAGGGAACCCATGGAAGGCAGAACTCAAACCCAGACCATAAAAAACACGACATACAGAGGAGACCATTATCCAAGTGCTCAATGAGGCACGAGATGGAGGGGCGGACAGGCAGATCTTCCGGAGATAGGCATCCGTGAATCAAGCTAGTGCAAGTGGATGCAGAAGCCTTGGGGCTTAGGCAAGTAGCACCCTAAAACTTCCTTGGGGATTCTTACATTACAACTCGATCGACTGTCCCGGGGGAGGGGCGATGACTTTGGTCTCGGGAAGTGCCGCGTAGAGTTCACGCTTGAACCATTCGATCGCCGGGTCGTCCCCATGGACGAGGAGGACTGTCTTTGGCCTGACCTTGATGGCATAAGAGAGGAGATCTTCGCGACGTGAATGGGCGCTGAGGGTGAAGATTTCGCGATGGCAGTGGAAGGGGACGTCGGGTGCACCCTCGCTCAGTGAAACAAGGCTTCCAGGGGCCGCATTGCGGACGCGACCGGCTGGGGAATTTGGATCCGCATAGCCGACAAAGAAGAGATACTGGGTGGGATCGGGAAGGACCTTTCGGGTAAAGATATTGGAGAGGGTGTGCTCGGTCATCATGCCACTGCTGAGGGCGTAGATGGCACGCTTCCGGGGATTGAGCGAATTGATGTCACGGCCACCTGCCACGTAGGGGGCGACATCGTGCATGAGTTGGAGTTTGGGGAGGTTGCGGTAGACCCTGTCGGCCATGGAGTCATAGACCGCGGTGATCTTACTGCTCAGTCCTCCGACATAAAGCGGGATCGGTGGGATGATGCGTTCCCGCTCCATCTTCCAGAGCAGGGCCATGACTTCCTGGGTCTTGCCCAAGGCAAAGACGGGGATAGTGATACTGACTCCCTCCTCAAGCGCCGCGGCGACAGCCGATGCAAAGCGTCTCTCCTCATTGAGCCGTGTGAATCCCTCGGGGAGTGGAGCGTCTCCTCGAGTGGTCTCCATGAGGAGGACATCGACCGGTTCCTCAGGGAAGCGTGCCCCCGTCTGGATGGTCTGATCCTCGAAGTTCACATCTCCGGTGTAGAAGAACTTCCTTCCCTCGGACTGAATCATCACCCCGGTTGATCCGAGAATATGTCCCGCATCATAAAAGGTGACGGAGGGAGCACTGCCACCTGCCGGGGCCCTCTCCCCATGGAGGGTGAGGGGACGCTCCAAAGGGCAGTGACGCCAGTTGCGGACGGCAAGCTCAATGGCCCGATGACTGAAGAGAGGGTAGTCGGTGAGCTTCAGTTCCTCCTGCTGGCGGGTCATGACATTCACCGAGTTGTGAAGCATGATGTCGGCGATCCGTGCTGTTCCCTGGGTCATCAGCACAGGCATGCCTGGCTGACTGGCCTGCAGGAGAGGGAGGCATCCGAGGTGATCCTGATGCGCATGCGTAAGGATCGTGGTTCGGATCGAGGAACTCTCGATCTGCTCGAGAAGAGGGGTGGCGTCGTGCCCCACATGCTCGGGATGCATCCCGCAATCCAAGATCACGGATTCTTCACCCAACTCGAGGCGGTAGCAGTTGGAACCGATGCCAGCTCCCCGGGTCAGATTTGTGAAACGCATGGAACCTACACTTTAAAATCGATGCCCATCGCCTGCGAGAATCATTCTTCAAGAAAACACAACTTTTCCGGAAAAAAGTGTTAGTGTGGATTAAGATGCTACTCCCTCTTCCGGAAAAACTCTGGAATCGCTACTCAGCCGCCCATCTGCTGAACAGGGCGGGGTTCGGCGGGACACCGGCTGAAATCGATGCCTTGTATGAGAAGGGACGTGATGGAGCGGTCGATTACCTCTTCCAGACCAAGGCCCAAAATGACGGGCATCTTTTTCCTAGGCCTCCGTTGATGGAGCCCGCAAAGCGGGTCGAGTCTAAGAATCAGATGAAGGCCGCTCCCACCGATGAGGAGCGGGTCAAAATCAGAAAGGATTTTTTCAGGGCTGAGCGCGAGGAGATGCTCTCTCTCAGACTCTGGTGGCTCAATCGGATGCGGTATACGTCGGCACCGCTCTTGGAAAAAACCACCCTGTTTTGGCATGGCCACTTCGCCACCAGTAATCAGAAGGTGAATGATCCCTACCTGATGTGGCAGCAAAACGAGACCTTGCGACAACACGCCTTGGGAAAATTTCCAGTTCTGTTAAAAGCCATGTCCCAGGATCCAGCAATGATCAGGTGGCTCGATCTGAACCAGAGCAGTAAGCAGCATCCCAATGAGAACTTCGCCCGCGAGGTGATGGAGCTCTTCTCACTGGGGGAGGGCCACTATTCGGAAGACGATGTCCAGCAGGCCGCACGTGCCTTCACGGGATACAGGGCCCGCCCGGAGACGGGCACTTTTTTCATGGCTCCGAATGCCCACGACTCCGGGGAAAAAACCTTCCTAGGGAAGAAGGGGCCTTTCAGCGGTGATCAGATCCTGGATCTCATTGTCCTCCAGCCACAATGTGCAAGGTTCATCGGGAAGAGGCTCTGGCAGTTCTTTGTGGCAGAATTTCCCCATGAGGAGACCATCTCCGAGGTGGCCGACCTCCTCCTGAACAACGGCTATGATATCGAGCAGACCCTGAGGGTAATCTTCAGGAGCTCTCTCTTCTATTCACAGGCGGTTGTCCATCACCAGATCAAGGGACCCGTCCAGTGGATGATCCAGACCACCCGAATGCTGGAGATTCCCCTCCCGGACGACAAGGTGCTGGAAAACTCGATGACGGCTCTAGGACAGGTTCTCTTCGCTCCTCCCAATGTCAAGGGATGGGATGGCGGGAGATCCTGGATCAGTGCTTCGAGTCTCCTCTACCGCTACAATCTTGCGGCTTACCTGCTCAGTGGAAAGGCACGCATCCTCGGAGGTGGTAGGACAAAGACCGCCCAGCTACCACTCGGCACAATTGCGCCTACTGAGAACCGCACAACCTGCAATCTTCTGCTGGAGCCCTTGGCCTTCAGGATCTTCAATACCCCGATCCCCACGAGGGATTTTGCCAGCTACATGAGCTACATCAAAAAGCAGACTCCCCCCTATTCGGACAACGCTGTGAGGGATCTGATGCAGATCATGATGGGAACCCCTGAATTTCAGCTGAATTGATGCTATCTTGAACCAAGCCACATGATCCCCCGAGAATCCACCAGATCCCTCTAGTCACGCAACAACACCCAGCCACCAATCAGGATGAAGACTCCACAGGAACAAACGCTCCACACTCGCCGGGAATTTTTACGCACGTCCATGCTGGGCGGTGCACTCGCCTCTACGGTGCCTCTTTTTTTGGAGAAGACCTTCCTGACGCTCGATTCCATGGCCGCGGCCACAACGGGACAATATGCCAGTGGCAAGGACTCCACGATCCTGGTGGTGCTCCAGATGGCCGGTGGCAATGATGGTCTCAACATGCTGGTCCCTTATGGTGACGACGCCTATTACAAGGCCCGACCTCGCATCGGCATCCCGGCCAACTCCATTCTCAAGATCAGTGATTACGTCGGGCTGCATCCGAAGCTAACAGGTCTTAGGGATCTCTATGGAAGCGGCAGTCTCGGCTTGATCCAAGGGGTCGGCTATCCCAATCCCAACCGCTCCCACTTTCGTTCCACGGAGATCTGGCAGACGGCCAGTGACTCCGATCGCAATCAGAGTGTTGGCTGGATCGGTCGCTATTTCGACAGTTGCTGCAAAGGGGCCGATCCTTCGGTCGGTGTCTCCATCGGTGGTCAGACACCACAGGCCTTCGCATCCCCTCATCCCAAAGGGATCTCCTTTTCCAATCCTTCTCAGTTCCGATACATGAGTGAGGCGGCCAGCGATCCGAAGATGGCCGAACAATTCATGAGGGAGATGAATGCTCCGACCGAGGGAATGGGCCATGGAGGCCTTGCGGATAACAGCGGGGGCTCGATCGGGATGATCTCGGGTTCACCAGACACTGCGGGGGATACCTTGGACTTCCTTCAGCGGACCGCTCTTGGAGCCGAGATGAGCAGCGATAAGATCCTGGCCATCGTCCGCAAATCGAAGAGTTCTGTCGATTATCCAAAGACCCAACTCGGCAACAGTCTCAATCTCATCGGCCGCCTGATTCAGGGAGGTCTTTCCACCCGGGTCTACTACGCTTCCCAAGGAGGCTTTGACACCCACGCGAACCAACTCCCCTCGCACGACCGCCTCATGAACGACTTGAACGCTGGGTTGTCTTCCTTCGTTGCCGATTTAAGGGCTCAGGGGAATTACGATCGGGTTCTTGTCCTGACATTTAGTGAGTTCGGCAGACGAGTCGCTGAGAATGCAAGCGGGGGAACCGATCACGGGGCGGCCGCCCCTCTCTTCGTGCTTGGGGGTGCGGTGAAGCCAGGGCTCTACGGCACCTATCCCAGCCTCACCGACCTGTATGAGGGGGATCTGAAATTCCATACGGATTTCCGATCCGTCTATGCCACCGCCCTTGAGAAGTGGCTTGGAGCTCCAAGCGAACTCGTGCTTGGGAAGAAGTATCCGATCCTCTCTTTTATTTAGAATCCCGTGAGGCAACACTGCCAATCAGGATCAACAGGCAGGCGACGAGTCCGGGCACCAAAGGAAAGAGAACTTGCTGTCGAAGAAGAAAGAGCGAGCCAGCAATCAGTCCGGCAAGGAGCGTGAGGGCGAGAAGGATGCGGGATTCCGAACTGAGACCTGCCGCAATCCAGAGAAGCAGGATCCAGCATAATCCCAAGAGTCCCTGCATGAGGGCAGAGAGGCGGGCGTAGTGGATACAGTTTAAGACTCCAGCCATTGACGAAATCCTGGCGAGATCCTTCTTTGACGCGATAAACACCGTGGCGTTGTGAAAGATCTCCTCAAAACCGGGGTTGATCGTCCCCCGTTCCTTCTGCTCCATGCGAAAGAGGAAGTCCTCGAGCGCCACGGATCGAGGTGTCAATCCGAAGGGTTGGAAAATTTCCCCAAAGCCATTCAGACGAAAAGCCGTGGCATTATTGAACACAAGAACCCTGCCGAAGAGGAGTCTGGGTGAGGGGACCCTGAGCTTTTGATCGATCGTATTCCACCAAATACTGCCTTCCGTATTGTTTAAAAAAAGAGGAAGCAGCTCTCCCTGCCTAGGATCATCCCCCCTATTTCGGGAAGATTCCTTAAAACGGAATTTTCCTCCGGAGGGGAAGGAGCGGAACAATGGTTCTCTTTCAGTCATGGCTGACGAAACCATGCCGGACTGGATCACAGGAACTCCCTGATGCTCAAATTGTGAGATCCGATTGGCAATGGCCGGAGTCACAGGAGCACCGTTGGGTGAGGATTCCAGATTCTCGCAGATCGTGATCGAAGAGGGCTGAAGCAGGTAGAGGCCCCTTAACGACAAAGCCACATCCATGGCATCCAAGCATCCATGCTTCTCCTCCATGGAGAGCATGACAACTCGAGGCTCGGCTGATCGAAGCGTTCTCGGCAATGCCGTGAGACAAACTCCCTCGAAGCAGGTGAAGAGACCACAAAAAGTCACAAGAACCGCAAGCGTTATCGTCACCACAGCAGTAATTCCACCCCATGAAATCCTCAGTGGTCCCTCCTGGTCCACATTCGAATTGCGATCCTCATCCACTTCCGAATCAGCCACGGGCATTCTTGGTCTTGGTTTTTATGAGAATACTCCCTTCTTTCAGCAAAGTTGTGGCATGGGCCATGGCAGAGTCGGTCACGCCACCCAACATACGGGCGATTTCCCTCACCCGTTCGTCACCGTCAACAGCTTCGAGGAAGGTTCCAGAACGTCCCTCCTTCACGGATTTCGTCACGACGAACTGAGTCCTGCCGCATGCCGCAACCTGAGGCAGATGCGTGATGCAAAGAACCTGGTGAGACTCGCCAAGTTGCCTCATTTTGAAGGCGACCTTTGTGGCGATTTCTCCCCCGACATTGGCATCAATCTCGTCAAAAACAAGGAGGGGTATCCTGTCCTGATTGGCAAGGGCCGACTTCAGGGCCAGCATGACCCGAGATATCTCCCCGCTCGAGGCGATGGCCCGGAGGGGTTGTGCAGGCTCACCGGGGTTCGGCGCAAAAAGGAACTCCGCCACTTCGGAGCCATCGGGACCATGGTCCGGATGAGGTTCGAGTTTGATGTCAAATCCGGCCTGCTTGAACCCGAGATCCGCCAACTCACGTTCGACGGTCTTGGAGAGTGTCCCGACACCCTGGATACGTTTTGTAGAGAGTCTTCCAGCAGCCTCAATCGTCAACCGTTGGGCATGGTCATACCTTTTACGGGCCGCAATCTTCAGGGAATCCAAGCTGTAGAGGCGTTCCAACTCTTCGGAGGAGCGTGAGCCTCGGGCTATGATGTCCACAATGCCGGGACCATACTTTCTCCTGAGGGTGGCAATGACATTCATCCGCTCCTCCAGCGCCAAAAATTCCTGAGCATCGAGTTCGATATTTTCGGCATAACCCTTCAAGTCACTCGCCAAGGCGTTGAGTCCTTCGATAAGACGCTCCATCTCCTCAAGGTAGGAAGATGCCCTCTCATCAATCCTCATGAGTTCCTTCAGCAGGCGCGCGGACTCTGCCATGCCAAGTGCCGCACCCTGCTCGTCATCCTCGATCCTGGAGACCACACCGGCTGAGAGTTCGATCAGTCGGCGACTGTTGGATGCCGCTCTGTATCGGCAGAGGAGTGATTCCTCCTCGGATTCCGAGAGGTTGGCCGAGGTGATCTCGTCGACTTCGTTCCTCAACTGTTCCAGACGTTCTTCCCCTCCGGAGTCGGACTCAAGCTGCTCCATATCGCGCTGTGCCGAGGAGAGTTCGGAACGGCATTTCAGATAGTCATCACGCTCACCAAGGGCATCGCAGAATCGATCCAGAAGGAGGGTTTGCTCACGCCTCGAGAAAAGCGATTGGTGATCGTGCGGACCATGAAGGTCAACCAGGAGGACCCCCAGGTCCTTGAGTATGGAGAGGTTGCAGGCGCATCCGTTTAGGAATTGACGGCCCCCACTACCGCTTCCCTCCGAGGTGATGGTGCGTTTGAGGATCAATTCACCATCCTGGCAAGGATCAATACCCCGCTCCTCAAGCAGTGCCGCCACCTCATCATTCTGACCTAAGTCAAAGACCGCCTCGATCCCAGCCGAAGTGGAACCGGTGCGAACAAGACTTCTGTCTGCCCGGTCACCGAGGAGAAAGCTAAGGGCCCCGATAATGATCGATTTACCGGCGCCGGTTTCACCGGTAATGGCCGTGAATCCGGACTGGAGCGTCCAGTCCAGTTCCTCAACGAGGGCCAGATTACGAATGCGAAGGGATCGGAGCATTGCCGACATGGCGGATACTATGCCAGCGTGTCACTCTAAAGAACAAGTCATGCCGTCATTGGAACTCACCTTTCTTGGAACCGGTACCTCCCAGGGGGTTCCGATCATCGGTTGCGACTGCCCGGTCTGCCTCTCGGAGGATCCTAGAGACAACCGTTCGCGAACCTCACTTCTGATCAGGATGCCCGATCTTCATGTCGTCATCGATACATCCCCTGAATTCAGAACGCAGTGTCTCCGGGAGGGGGTCAACCGACTCGACGCCGCCCTCTTCACCCATGCACATACCGACCATGTCATGGGCTTCGACGACATGAGGCGCTTTTGTGAGATGGAGGACCGTCAGATGCCGATCTACGCAGCACAGGAGACCATGACCCATCTCCGGAGAATGTTCCAGTATGCCTTCGACACCCCCCAGATCTGGAAAAACTATCTGCGGCTCGAGCCCCACGTAATCGACGGCCCGTTCCAACTCGGAAAAACGACAATCCTCCCGGTGGAGCTTCCCCACGGGAAAATGATGTCAACGGGTTATGTCTTCTCCCGTGAGGGGCGCACGCTGCTTGCCTATTTCACGGACTGTGCGTGCGTTCCCGAAACTGCACGGGAGGCCGCCAGGGGAGCGGAGATCCTTGTTTTGGGTGCCTTAAGGGACACCCCCCATCCCACCCACATGAACTTCTCACAGGCTATCGAGACCGCCGAAGCCATTGCTCCCGGAGCGACGTATCTCGTTCATCTTTCCCATGAGGTATCTCACTCAAAAAAACAGCCTGAGTTGCCCGTGGGATGTCAACTCGCTTACGACGGCCTTAGGTTAACGACGCCGCTATGATAAAACACTTTTTCACGGCAGTTCTTGCCTCGTTGCTTCTTTTCTCGGGACTCTTGAGAGCATCCTCTCCGGCGGAAGCCGCCGCCGCAACGGTGGTGGCCTACAATGTCAAGGATCCGGATGCAAAGGGCCTGGCTGACTTTTATTGTGCGTCCCGTGCGATTGATCCCTCCAGGGAAATTGCGTTGTCCGCACCAGTCAACGAAGAAATCTCAAGAAGTGACTATGACAGCACCCTTGCGGGGCCTTTACGCAACGAGTTTGTGAAACGCGGTTACTGGATCCTCTCCGGGGGGCCTGAAAATCATCCCGCCGTGACGGGCACCCAGATCCGCTATCTCGTCCTGATCCGAGGCCTCCCCCTGAAGATCATGCCCTGCACCGACTATCCCGGGGACTCTAAAATTCAACCGGATCCCTTCGGAGGGAGAAACGAGGCCTCTGTCGATTCTGAACTCACCCTTCTTGGGCTCTTTACCCCTCAGATCTCGGGCGTCTTGAAAAATCCTCTCTGCAACACGAACCTACAGGCTGATTTTCACGCACAGATCCCCCCCTGCTTTCTTTTTGTTGCACGACTTGATGCACCGACACCTGCAATCGTCAAAAAGATGGTGAATGATGGACTTAAAGCGGAAAAGGAAGGCCTTTGGGGTTGGGGTTACATTGACCTTCGTTCCATCACGGATCCCGGCTATGTGATCGGAGATCAGTGGATCAAGCAGGCGGGCGAGGCGATGCAGCAAAAGGGCATACCGGTGCTCACTGATGATCTTCCGGACACTTTTCAGGAGGGATTTCCGATCACGGATGCGTCCGCTTACTTCGGATGGTATGCCGAGAATATCAATGGGCCTTTTGCTGACAGCTCCTTCCGCTTTGTGCCCGGTGCGGTGGCCGCCCACCTGCACTCTTTCAGCGCCGTGACGCTTCGCGACCCGATGAAGGGGTGGACTGCCCCACTCTTGTGCAGGGGGGCCGGCGCATCGGTCGGGAATGTGTATGAGCCCTACCTTACCTTTACCACGGATTTTGGGGTCATGGAGACGGCTCTCCTTGCAGGTTGCAACATGGCCGAAAGTTACTACATGGCCCAACCCGTGCTCTCGTGGATGAGTGTGCTGGTAGCGGATCCTCTCTACCGTCCCTATGAGGTTCTTAACGCGGAGGAAATCCCCAACACTTCCGTCTGGACTGATTACCTGCAGATTATCCGTTCTCATCGGGGGAGTGTGATCAGGTCAGCAATCGACCTTGTGCACCGTGCACGCGAAAAAAAGGAGAGCCTCTACCTGGAAGCACTTGGTTCTGCCCAACTGAATGCCGGATATCTGCCTCCGGCCGAAGCAAGCTTCCGTGAAGCAGGCCAGATCGAGACAAATCCCGTCATTCAATTCCGACTGCTCTTGGAGCAGGCCAGAGTTCTTGAAAAAGAGGGGAGGGGATTGGACGGTGCCTCTTTGCTGAATAAAAACATGACTCGTTTCAGCGGTAAGAATCAGAAGGGGTTGCTTTTGGCTTGGATCGCCAGAATGGATCCCATCAAGCCAACGGCCTCTCCACCTCCTCGGTCGTCACCCTCTCCTGGAAAGAGTTGAATCGCCAAGGAGGAAATCTTTCGGTCAGAGATTCTTGCGACGGAAATAGACCGCCTTGACCGGCTCAAGTGCTGAAAAATATCCAATCATGGTTTTCTCGCGCATCAAAACCCACGGCTGGGCGTAATTAAATCCGTTTTTGGTAAACACAAAGTCATCCGCAATATAGACCGATGAATGGATGACCTTGTTACTACTATTTAGAAGGAGTACAAGGTCACCTCCAATGCCGGGCTGGGCAATCTGATAGTAATTCTCAATTATATAACGGCTTGCAAAAGTGTTATCAAGCATCCGTGGGTCGGCCGTGAGACTGAAAAAGTTCAATGCTGACCAATGACAGTCGGGTTGGACCGAGCTCTTTCCATCCGAGGGAAGAGGAGTGGAGAAAAGTTTCTCCCGGGCAAGCTGGGGAAGGAGGTAAATGAGACTCAGGGTTCCTCCCTCAGGAAGCATTTTTTCGGCTTCAAGCAACGGCTTGATATCTTTGGCTCTTATCCCCGGCATGCTCAACATCCAGTAGTTGGCTATTTTTTCTAGATCCGAATCCCGTTGAACACGCAAGCGGGTGATGAGGACGGTTACGCCACTCAGGCTTTTCAAGAAAGCAAGGCACTCTTTCTCCGAGCTCAAGTGATTCATTACAATTTCGGGATCACTAAAATACGTGAAACCATTACGCTGATAGGAGAGTTTTTTAATCAGGGAGAGAATCTCCCCATGGTTGTTATACCCATCTGTCGCAAAGAGAGAATCCATGGACTGCAGAGGTAAAAAATAAGGAGTGTACTGGAATTTATTGGCTTGGTTCTTTGAAAGTTCAAGATAGAGACGAGCGCGAACTTCGGGAGAGAGTGATAAAAGCAAATCCTCCGTGGGGCTTATCACAAAGGATCCTCCAAAGTCGGGCAACCTGCATTTCAAGAATCCAGCAACTTGGGATCCGCTGATGCCACAAGCTATCAGAAGATCATGGACCGCGAGTTCCGTCATGCTATTGAAGTTCCAATTAGGGAGACCGGGCCTAGTCTGATCAAAACCAACATACTCAACGGGTTGCTCTAGGCGGATATCCCACTCATGAAGTTCCCCCCACGGACCTTCAACGATCTTGGGAGGGGTTCCCCTGATCTTAAATTCAACTTCCTTGTCATAGAGATGCATCAAGAATGCTGCTCCTGGAACCAGAAGAAAGAGAAGAAGCAGGAGGAGCGCATTCCTCAGAAAATGGAGAGGAGTTGTGGGAGATGTCTGTTTGTCTAAAGTCTGCATAAAAAGTTCCATAATACTTCTAGTTCTATGAAGAGGGATCTAGGAACGAGGGGGCTTCCATTCCGATGGGAATTGATTCCCAAAATTACCCACTGATAAGAACACCAAGCTCCTCGAAAGGTTGCAGACAAGATCTGCAGAGGATCGGTTGGACTTCAGTTGGTCTTCAGGACCTCGATGAAAGCCTCCTGGGGTATATTCACCTGACCGATGGCCTTCATCCGTTTCTTGCCCTCTTTCTGTTTCTCTAGAAGTTTTCGCTTTCGGGTGATATCGCCACCATAGCACTTGGCAGTCACGTTCTTGCGCATGGCAGAGATGCTCTCCCGAGCTACGATTTTACCTCCCACCGCGGCTTGGATCGCTACCTGATACATCTGGGTAGGAATGACCTCCTTGAGTTTTGCCGCAAGGGAGCGCCCGCGCCCTTCAGCCTTGTCGCGGTGAACGATACTTGAGAAGGCATCGACTGGTTCACCATTCACCAGCATCTCGAGTTTCACCATGCGATCGGCACGATAGCCAGCTGGTTCGTAATCGAGTGACCCGTAGCCACGCGTGACGGATTTGATCTTGTCATGGAAATCCACAAGGATCTCATTGAGCGGAAGGATCGCCGTGATCATAACCCGGCGAGTGTCGATGGATTCCGTGCTCTCCACCGTGCCCCTCTTGTCCATCATGATCTGCATGATATCCCCGATGTTTTCATTGGGGATCATGACGAAGCATTTCACCACTGGTTCCCGGATTTCCTCCACGATGCTCATGTCGGGGAGGTTGGCCGGATTATCGACAAGTAGAACGTCACCGTTTGTCTTCAGAACCTCATACACGACACTCGGGTAGGTCGCGATGATGTCCATATTATACTCCCTGCGAAGGCGCTCCTGAATGATCTCCATGTGGAGGAGCCCGAGGAATCCGCAACGGAATCCGAAGCCCAGGGCCACAGAACTCTCAGGCATGTAGTTGAAGGCCGCATCGTTGATCTGGAGCTTCCCCATGGCGGACTTGAGCTGCTCGAAATCCGCCGTATTGATCGGATAGATGCCGCTGTAAACCATCGGCTGGACCTCTTTGAAACCCGGCAGGGGCTCGGAAGCAGGCTTCTTGGAATCGGTCAATGTATCGCCGATCTTGATCTCTGCAGTCGATTTGATGTTTCCAATGAAGTAACCGACATCCCCGGCGGTCATTGCCTTGGTGGCCGTCATCTTCGGCGTGAAGATTCCGACCTCCTTGACCTCGTAGGACTGATTGGTTGACATGAGGCGCACCTGAGTGCCGGCCTTCAGGTCACCCGAGAAGACACGGATGTAACTGACAACGCCCCTGTAGGTATCGAAGAGGGAGTCAAAGACCAAGGCTCGCAGCGTGCCGTCACCCTCAGGGGGTGGGGGGATGCGCTCGACGACAGCTTCCAGAATCTCCTGGATGCCGATTCCAGCTTTGGCACTGGCCGGGATCGCCTCATCGGCAGGAATGGCCAAGAGATCCTCCAACTGTTTCTTGACGGCAGGCAGATCCGCATTAGGGAGATCGATCTTGTTGATGACCGGGATGATGGTGAGGCCCTGCTTGTTAGCAAGATGGATATTGGCCATCGTCTGAGCCTCGACTCCCTGGGCGGCATCGACGATCAGAATGGCCCCTTCGCATGCCGCGAGACTTCGGGAGACTTCATAGGCGAAGTCAACATGTCCCGGGGTGTCCATGAGATTGAGGGTGTATTCCTGCCCATCCTTGGCCCGATACTGCATCGAAACAGGATGGGACTTGATCGTGATGCCACGCTCACGCTCCAAATCCATGGAATCAAGCACCTGCTCTTGCTTATCCCGGTTGGCAATGGTGTTGGTCATCTCCAGCAACCGGTCTGACAGGGTTGTCTTCCCGTGGTCGATGTGGGCGATAATGCAGAAGTTGCGAGTAAGAGAGACGGTCGACATGGGAAGCCCTGCAGTATCAGACAGTGAGAGCAGGGGGTCAATTTTTCTCTCCCATGGAATGGTATCGAACGCATCACTTGACTCCTTCATTCAGTCACAAGAATCTGCAATATGATGAGCGATAAAAGGAAAGATCCGATCAAGGTGACCCCCTGGAGCATCTTTCTCATTCTGATCCTAGTTCCACTCCTGATGGTTCCGATTGTGGCCATCTCGATAGCCCTTCAAAAAATCTCTTCGCGGTCGGCATCTCATGAAGGATCTCAAATTGCCTCTTCCAGTAGAGCAGGGTTAGAAAGCGCTTTGAGATTGGCTGCCGAAAAAGCCGCAGATCGATTTCTTACAGTTCCAAAACTTAACAATGAAACTGGCGCATTCCTTATCAAGACCTCCAAGTCCCAATTCCAAACGAAGGTGGAAGAAATCAAATTTCAATTACGCTCAAACCATCTTCAGTTTATCGAGAATGCAGAAGGTTTCTCAGATCGATTCGTTTTCGATGGAGTGAGGGATCGCCAGCAGTTACTTCAACTCCTGAATGAGATCCAGGGGATGAACGAGAGAGCAGGAGATCCAGAAGGCAGCTCATCAACCAAATCGGATCATCAAAACAATGAAGGACTTATCAGCATCACGATCCGTGGTGAGTAGGATTCAGACCCTTCTCTTTTACAGTATAACTATTCATGACATATATTATCTGTAGTTATTGAATCGTCTCGAGAATGGCATCAAAAGATTGTCCTAAGATGAATTTGGCCTTTGTATCCAGAATCCGATTACAATTCACAGATTTACAGTTCCATGAATCCCAGCACCAACCGTATCGACTCAGCCTTTGCACGCCTAAAATCCGAAGGTCGCTCTGCCATGATCGCCTTCATCACCGGCGGCGATCCCACGCTTAATGCATCGATAGAGATTGCAATCGCCATGGAGTCGGCTGGGGTTGATATCCTGGAACTCGGGATTCCCTTCTCGGATCCTTTGGCTGATGGGGCCACCATTCAGGCCGCAGCAGCTCGTGCAATTGAGGCCGGCGCCACGGTCGCGGGCATTCTTGAACTGATCCGTGCCATTCGCCGTCGCAGCCAAATTCCAATCGTGCTCTTTGCCTACCTGAATCCCGTCTACATCTACGGATTCGACCAATTTCAGCAGGATGCGGTTGACGCCGGAGCCGATGGCCTTCTCCTCCTCGACCTACCTCCCCAGGAAGCCGCACGGAATGCAGAACTTATGACCGCCCATGGACTTAAGCCGATTCGTCTGATCGCGCCGACCACTCCACCCGAGCGACTCAAGGAGATCACGGATGCAGCGGAGGGCTTCATATACTACGTCTCACGCGAGGGAGTCACCGGAGAGCAATCGACTCTATCGACCGATATCGAGGCTCGCGTGAACGCGATCCGAGGCCTCACACAGGTTCCCGTAGCCGTTGGCTTCGGCATTTCCAACCCCGAACAGGCCGCCACGGTAGCCAAACTGGCAGATGGCGTTGTTGTTGGAAGCGCCATCGTCCGCAAGATCGGTGAGATTGGAAATACCCCCGACCTCCCGGCCAAGATCGCCGACTTCGTCCGTCCCATTGCGAGCGCAGTGCACGGAACCGAACGCTAAAACCCTCCCTGCAGAGCCGCTTCTCTGCCAAAGCCTTATCCCTTCATGCTTTCCTTGAATGGGTTCTTGGGTGAGAATCCCGGTATGACTTTCGACTTCACGAAGATGAATGGAGCAGGCAATGACTTCGTCATGGTGGACAATCGCAACGGCTCCCTTAGCCTTTCCCGTGATCAGATCGCCCGCCTGTGTGACCGCCACCGAGGCATCGGCGCCGACGGCCTGATCGCCGTCGAAGGCACCCCTGAATTACCCAGAATGCGTTATTACAATGCAGATGGAGGTGAAGCTGAGATGTGCGGTAATGGAGCGCGCTGTTTTTCCCGTTTCACGGCATGCCTTCTGGGACTCACCTCCGGAAGCCTCTCCTTCCGGACAGAGGCAGGGATACTTGCTGCGGAACTCCTGCCTGATGACCGAGTCCGCCTCCGGATGAGTGAACCTCACAGCCTTCAGTTGGCCCACGCCCTTCGAATACTTGACCAGGATCTGGAGATCCACTCCCTGAATACAGGAGTCCCCCATGCCGTCACCTTCGTTCAGAATCTGGAAGAGACGCCTGTTTTCGAACTGGGCCACGCCCTGCGACATCATCCACGATTTGCTCCTGCTGGGACAAACGCAAACTTTGCCCAGATCCTTTCCAGCGACACGCTGGCCATCCGCACGTACGAGCGAGGAGTTGAGGATGAGACCCTGGCCTGCGGCACAGGTGTTGTTGCCGCCGCTATCATCCATTATCATCTGACCAAGGCCCCCTCTCCGGTTTTCGTCCGAGTTCGTGGCGGAGATACCTTGGAGGTTGGTTTTATTATCGAAAACGGACATCCTGCCGCTGTCTCACTCGCAGGCCCCGCTGATTTTTCCTTCACCGGATCCATGACCATCTAGGGTTTGCATAGAGATTCATAACGACCTCTTGAATTACAAATTCTGCAGTTATTACTGTTTAAGCCTTTAGCATCCACCCTATAGCCTCTTCCCATGCCATCCATCTCTTTTGCAGGTGCTCATACAGCACTCGTTACCCCCTTCAAGGATGGGGCACTTGATGAGGCAGCCCTCACCTTACTGATCGAGACTCAGATTCAAGGAGGTATTACCGGCATCGTTCCTGTCGGCACCACCGGAGAGTCCCCCACCCTCAGCAATGAGGAGCATCATCGGGTGATCGAAATCGCGGTCAAGGTGGCGGCAAAGAGGGTATTGGTTATCGCCGGCACCGGATCCAATGCCACCTCCGAAGCTGTGGAACTCACGATCGAAGCTGATAAACTGGGAGCTGACGCCGCCCTTGTGGTTGCCCCCTACTACAACAAGCCCTCCCCTGAAGGCCTCTATAGACATTTTAAGAAAGTGGCTGATTCCGTATCCATTCCGATCGTCCTTTATAGCATCCCGGGCCGTTGTGGCATTGAAATCCCAGTCCCCGTCATTGTCCGATTGGCCGCCGATTGCCCCAATGTGGTGGCCATCAAGGAGGCCGGTGGAAATGTCGAGCGAGTCCACCAACTCAGAGCGGCTCTCCCCGAAAGCTTTCAGATCCTCTCGGGTGATGACGCACTCACATTCCCTTTTATGGCCGCTGGTGCAGTGGGTGTGGTCAGCGTGGCCTCCAATATTATTCCTACTGAGGTTGAGCGCCTAGTGCAGACCTTCCTGAAGGGAGATCTGGGCAAGTCTGAGGAAATTCACAACCGCTATGCACCCCTATTCCGCGATCTCTTCATAGAGCCAAATCCCGTTCCAGTCAAGACAGCCCTAGCTGCCAAGGGGGTCTGCCAAGATGATGTCCGCCTTCCTCTTTGCGAGATGACACTAGAAAATAAAAAAACCCTCCTGAAGACCTTAGATGAGAGCAATCTTATCTAATGCAAAACACTCTTATGAATCCACTTAAAGTTGTTATTTACGGATCAAAAGGAAGAATGGGTCAGGCCTTGGTTGCATTAGCAAAGGAAAATACAGCCTTTGATCTCATCGGCACGATCGATGATGGAGAGTCGTTGGATCCGATTGCCAGTTGCGATGCTGTTATTGACTTCACCCATGCCGATGCAACCCTGCCAGCGCTTCAGAAATGCATTGAATTAGGTAAAATTATTGTCATTGGAACAACGGGGCATTCCAACGATGTTCGTCAGGCGATCACCGAAGCCTCGGCCAAGATTCCCGTTATCTTCTCGCCGAATTACAGCGTCGGAGTGAACACCCTTTTCTGGCTCACCAAGAAGGCGGCAGAGATCCTTGGCCCCGATTACGATGCAGAGGTGATCGAGGTTCACCACCGCCTCAAGAAAGACTCCCCCAGCGGCACGGCACGGCGTTTGGTTGAGGTCCTAGATGAGGTTTATGATCTTGATTACGAAAAGGATACACGCCACGGACGGGTCGGCATGACCGGCGAACGAACCCGAACCGAGGTCGGCGTACACGCCGTTCGCGGTGGCGACGTCGTCGGAGACCATACAGTGATGTTGGCCGCCCCTGGCGATCGAATGGAACTCATTCACAGAGCCTCAAGCCGTGAAACCTTTGCCCGGGGCGCTCTTCGCGCAGCCCTCTGGGCCCGTGATACCAAGAAAAATCACCCAGGCCTGTATGATATGCAGGACGTGCTGGGCCTGCATTAATCCTCATTACTGTTAAGATCATGCGCGCCGGCATCGCCCTCGGCTCCAATCTGGGTGAGAGAAGCGCCATACTGTTAGAGGCAATCGGCCATCTCAGGGAAATTCATGAGCACGGTGACTTCCTCCTCTCCAGCCTGCACGAGACAGAACCGATGGATTGCCCTCCGGGATCACCCCTCTTTCTGAACGGTGTGGTGGAGTTGGAAACTTCTTTATCCCCCTTAGAGTTACTTCATAAATTTCAGGCCTTGGAAATCGCCGCAGGACGACCTAGAAACCACGGAGCCAATGAACCCCGATACCTCGACCTCGATCTCCTTTACTGCGACGGAATGACGCTAAACCTTCCCGAACTGGAGCTTCCTCACCCTCGAATCACCGGACGACTCTTTGTTCTGGCTCCACTGGCGGAAATACGTCCTGACCTACAGCTTCCGGGATGGGAGCGATCCTGCTGTGAGTATTTATCTATTATTCATAATAAACAGTATTATCAAATTGCTCATAAGGCATTAATGAATCTCAAAACAAATCTTATTTCCGCGAAGAAGCAAGGGTATCGTCAGTCCTGGTTGACCGCTTATGACTACCCTTCGGCACGACTTTTGGACGAGTCCGGGATCGATCTAATCCTCGTGGGGGATTCACTTGGTATGGTTGTTTTGGGTCAAAAGGACACTATTGACGTCACCCTCACCGAGATCATTCACCACTTGAAGGCGGTCCGTCGCGGGGTAACCAGAGCCCCTGTGGCCGCCGATCTTCCCTTCGGCACTTATACTACTCCCGATCAGGCACTTGTCAGTGCCATGCAACTGGTGGAGGCCGGTGCTGATGCCGTAAAGCTCGAAGGTCCACTTCCCAACCAGGTCTCCCTGCTTACTTCGAGAGGTATAGAAGTAATCGGGCATCTTGGGATGCTTCCCCAACAAGTACGGGAAGAGGGTGGCTATCATCGAAAGGGCAAAACAGAGACAGAGGCAGAGTCTCTTCTTAGAGCAGCTCTTGAACTCCAGTCTGCAGGTTGTTGCGCCCTCGTACTGGAACTGGTTGAGACATCACTCTCAAGAGATATAAGCAGCCAACTGGACATCCCAACGATCGGGATCGGTAGCGGGACTTCCTGTGATGGACAGATTCTGGTCACCTCTGATCTCCTGGGACTCCAACCCTGGTTCCGCCCCTCCTTCGTCAAGCCCAAGGCCGACCTTGCCACCCCCTTCCGAAATGCCGTGAAAGAGTTTATTTCGGAGGTGCAGGCCCCTTCCCTATGAATGGAGATGTCCAAGCCAGAGCCGCAGCTGGCAGAAGCGTCATCGCCACGGGTGTCCTCCTTAATCTCCTGTTATCTGCCGCAAAGATCGCGGGTGGTCTCATCGGGCGCTCCAATGCCCTGATTGCTGACGGAATCGAGTCCCTTCTCGATCTTTTTAGCTCCCTCCTTATCTGGGGGGCCTTGAAATACGCAGCCAAGCCCCCAGATGAGGATCATCCCTATGGTCATGGCAAGGCTGAGTCACTGGCCTCTCTGATCGGAGCCTTCGTTCTGGCAATTGCCGGTGCTCTCATTGCCCATAACAGCATTTTTCAACTGATTGCGGCTGCACATGGTAATCCCGTGCACCTCCCCTCACCCTGGACCCTGCTTATTCTGATCGGAGTAATCGCTATCAAGGAGACGCTCTACCAGTTCATGGCACGTCGAGCCCGCCGGATCGGGAGTAACGCTCTCCTGGCTGATGCCTGGCACCATCGCTCCGATGCCGTCACTTCGATTGCGGCTTTCATCGGCATCTCAATCAGTCTCTTGGGGGGACGCGGTTATGAGGTGGCAGACGACTGGGCCGCCCTCTTTGCCTGCGTGGTGATCTTTTACAGCTCTTACAACATGCTGAAACTTTCACTTGGCGACATGATGGATGCACGCGTCTCGCCCGACGCTGAAAAAACCGTTATGGACATCACCTGTGCTGTTCCCGGAGTCGTCAGCGCAGAGAAGTGCCGCATCCGTAAAAGCGGTCTCTCCTACATCGCTGACCTCCACATCAGGGTCAGTGGAGAGATCTCGGTTCGTGAAGGTCATGACATCTCCCACACAGTAAAAGACCGACTCATGGCATCGGGATTGCCCCTTGAGGATGTCACTGTCCACGTAGAACCCGAAGAAGGGTAGGACTTGGACTCTTGGCGGAGAGCGTTGTTATTGCTCAACCGCGGTATGCCAGATACCACT